>ENA-OSJC01000077-OSJC01000077.1-marine-metagenome-genome-assembly--contig:-NODE-77-length-92701-cov-4.884738_pt1 | contig 92701 bp, 83 predicted proteins | sample MGYA00237885_ERZ534234 | MGnify/ENA primary metagenome ERZ534234 (study PRJEB26413, sample SAMN06343907) | marine metagenome | isolation source: coastal waters | place: Atlantic Ocean: West Antarctic...
TGATCTGATCATTCACTAGGTCTCTTTCATGTTTTTTTTGATAAATGAGTTTGTTGGATTGGAATTCCATTGAGAACTCTAGACATAGGATTATGGGCTCATCACTAAAGGTACAATTCAAATTCATTCCGTAACGGTCGAGTAGTATTGAACAGATTATAGTCCCCTCCCTCTTGTAAAAAATCCCGATAACTTCTTCATCACTTGGTCTGTAAAGTTCAAGTGATTACTATGTAATAGTTTCACTTTAAGAGCCACTCTGGTAAAACAATATTTTTAAAGTTTATAATAAAGGTAATAAGTTGATTTCAAAATGTCTTTTCCCCGCAGCAGGTTATGGAACTCGCTTTCTTCCAGCTACCAAAGCTGTTCCTAAAGAGATGCTTCCAATTTTAACTAAGCCGTTGCTGCAATATGCTGTTGAAGAAGCCTTATCTTCTGGAATTACAAACATGGCAATAGTCACAGGAAGAGGCAAGCGAGCCATTGAAGATCACTTTGATAATTCATTTGAGCTTGATGCCCAACTAAAAGGCACCTCTAAAGAGCATTATTTACATGAAATTAAAGAGGTTATTGATAAAGCTACATTTACGTACGTTCGTCAGCAAAAGATGCTCGGACTAGGACATGCTATTCTTACTGGAGAGCCATTAATTGGAAATGAGGCTTTTGCAGTAATCTTGGCAGATGACTTATGTAGCTGTAATAATAAGGGAGTTATGGAGCAAATGATTGAGATATATCATAAGCATCAATGCTCTATAGTTGCTATTCAAGAAGTCCCATTAAGTGAAACTAGTAGATATGGAATAATTGCCGGTGATTTAATCGATAATTCAAATGACACCTACTTAGTGTCAAATATGGTGGAAAAGCCAAGTAAAAATGATGCGCCTAGTAATATGGCAATAATTGGAAGATACATACTGACTCCTGATATTTTTGATATTCTTCGGAATATTAAACCAGGGAAAGGTGGAGAAATACAAATTACCGATGCGTTGCTTGATCAAGCGAAAAAAGGAAAAGTTATTGCGTATAAATTTCAAGGAACGCGTTTTGATTGTGGAAGCGTTGAAGGACATATAAAAGCAACTAATCACTACGCGAAGTTAAACAAGATTATCTAAGAGAATTCTCGCAAACTTATCTTACTTCTTTAAATAATAATTCCAGGAATCATGGCACATTTCTTCTAAGTTATACTTAGCCTTCCAGTTCAAAGCTTGTTTAGCAAAAGCAGGATCAGAATATGAAGTAGCAACATCACCATCTCTTCTGCCTAAAACTTTAAAACTTACTTTTTGTTTTGAAACTTTTTCAAATGATCTAACTACATCTAAAACTGAATAGCCAATTCCAGTACCAAGATTTACTGTCATTATTTGTGATTTTTTCATTAGAACTTTTAAGGCCATAATATGCCCTGATACTAAATCCATTACATGAATATAATCACGGACGCCAGTTCCATCATGAGTATCGTAATCATCTCCAAAAATATTTAATATTTCCAAATCTCCAGAAGCAACCTTCAAAATATATGGCATTAAATTATTTGGAGTATCACACGGATTCTCTCCGATAAATCCACTTTTGTGAACCCCAATAGGGTTGAAAAATCTAAGAATAGCAATTCGCCAAGTCTTATCTAAATCAAATAAATTTTTTAATTCTTTCTCAATATCTCTCTTATTTTCACCATACGGATTAGTTGGCATTACTTGAGCACTTTCATTTATAGGGGTTTCTTTAGCATTTCCATATACAGTTGCAGATGAACTAAAAACTATACTTTTACATTTAAATTTTTTCATTACATTAATAAGATTAATGCTACCATTTACATTATTTAAATAATACTTTTCTGGGTTTTCCACAGACTCTCTAACTGATTTTAATCCAGCCAAATGAATTACAGCATCAATTTTTTGAGAAGAAAAAATTTTCTCTACATGCTCTATCTCCCTAATATCAACTTTAACAAATGTAAAATTAGTATGTTTTTTTAAATCAAAATTTAATTTAATATTAACAATTTTATTTACGCCATGTAATGCATTAATATAGCTATTACTTAAGTTATCAATTACTATAACTTTATACCCAAGCATTAACAATTCAACACATACATGAGATCCAATATAACCTGCACCACCAGTAACTAGAATATTCATTTATTTAAAAACATAAGATCTTCAATATCATTTTTTGGAGTATAACCTGGAACAGCATCGATTAGGAGCTTACGAGCTAACACGTAGTCTCTAGATTGAATTGAGGCTTTGAGCTTATTTAAAATAATCTCAAGATCAGACCATTCAATCATTTCCTCTTCAGAACTGAAAATTAGCTCATGATCTGTGGGTAAAACATTTCCACTAATCAAGAGCTCTTCATAAAGCTTTTCACCAGGCCTGAGTCCAGTAAATATAATCTCAATATCTCCATTTGGATGATCTTTACCTTTAAACTCCAATCCACTGAGTCGAATCATATTTCTTGCTAAGTCTAAAATCTTAATAGGTTTACCCATATCTAATATAAAAACATCTCCACCTTTTTTGCTCATTGAGCCAGCCTGAATTACTAGTTGGGCTGCCTCAGGTATGGTCATAAAATATCTAACAATATTAGGATCAGTAACGGTGACTGGACCTCCATTCTTGATTTGACGCTTAAAAAGAGGTATAACCGAACCACTTGAACCTAAAACATTTCCAAATCTAACCATTGAAAACTTAATCTGATTATTTGTAAGTTTTTTCGAAAGCGACTGAAGTATAAGTTCAGAAAATCTTTTTGTTGCACCCATTATATTTGTTGGACGAACAGCTTTGTCTGTAGAAATTAAAACAAACACTTCTACATCAGATGCTATTGCTGCCTCAGCACAAGAAAGTGTGCCAAAAATATTATTTTGAATACCTGCAAAAGTATTTAACTCAATCATCGGAACGTGTTTATAGGCAGCAGAATGATAAATAGTCTGCACTGAAAAACTTTTACAAACTTGCTTTAATTTTTCAGTATTTAATACAGAACTTAAAATAGGAGTTATTAATATTTTAGATTCATCACCAACAATTTCTTTAAGCTCCTGATCAATTGAATAAAGTGAAAACTCATTTTGTTCAAATAAAACAATATGTTTAGGCTCCAAACCAATAATTTGCCTACATAACTCGGAACCAATGGAACCACCAGCACCAGTAACCATTACAACTTTATCAGTTATGTTTGATTTTAAATATTTTTGATTTGGTGGGACTAAGTTTCTTCCAAGTAAGTCATCTATATTTACTATATGCAGGTCATCGATTTTAAGATTCCCTTGAGCAAGTGCTGAAACACCAGGAACTGTCCTAACTCTTACAGAATACTTTCCCAAAGAATTTACTATTTCGTTCCTTCTTTCTCGAGAGGAGGAAGGAATTGCTAGTAGAACCTCTTCAATATTCATAGAAATTATTATTTTTTCTAACTTATTAGATGGATATATTTTTAAACCCATTATTTGATGATTAAGGAGTGACTCATCGTCATCTACAAAGGCAACTGGATTAAGCTCATTACTATAAGATAAAGCAGTTGCTAGTTGAACACCAGCAGATCCAGCTCCATATACTAGTACATTTTTATGATTAGTATTTTTAGTATTTTTGTTGTTACTTGATGAAAAAAACCATCGACCTATAATCCTAGACCCACCAATAAGTAAGGCTCCTATAATCCAATTAATTATAATCACAGACCTAGGAACCCCTTGAATTCCTGACATTAGCACAACTACGCCCCATGATAAAGCGAATAATGAAACTGCTTGGATAATAACCCAAAGAGCCTTAAAACCTATATATCTAACAATTGCCCTATAAAGACCAAATTTAATAAAAATTGGTATAGCTATAAGTGGCCCTACTAATATTAAAAAAATTACTTCATCATGAGGCCAAAACCACTCACCTAATCGCAATGAAAAAGAACTTAGAATTACTAAGATAACAACTAACACATCAGTTAATATCATTAGTGTTCTTTTATTAACTCTAGATAGAGATAAAAACCATTCAATTAAACTATGCTTCATAATCTTAGTATCAAACCCTTAATGTGAGACTCCATCTTTCTTAATTACCTTTATAACTGTTAGCCACAAAATTTTTAAATCAAATAAAAAAGAGTGGTGTTTCAAATATTCTGCATCTTTTTCTACCTTCTCATTCATTGGCAAACTATCTCTTCCACTCACTTGAGCCCATCCAGTCAAACCTGGTAATATTTTTTCAACTCCATAAGTTGATCTTAAAGTTATCAGGTCATCTTGATTAAATAATGCAGGCCTTGGACCAACAAAACTCATGTCGCCTTTAGCAATACTCCATAATTGAGGGATTTCATCTAAGCTATATTTCCTTAATAAATTTCCAATTGGAGTCAATGCATTTATTGAATCACTTAAAAGATGTGATGCAAGCTCAGGAGTATCAATTTTCATACTTCTAAATTTAGGCATTTTAAAAATAATATTATTTTTACCAACTCTATCTGACCAGTATATTACTTTCCCTTGTGAAGTTATCTTAATTAATATCGCAATTATAGCAATCGGCATTAAAAGGCCTGTTAATAAAAGTATTGAAAATAAAAAATCAAATATTCTTTTCATCACCTAAGATATCATTTATTGATTTAATATAAGTGTTAATTACAATTTTCTCATCAAAATAATTTTGAATTTTATTCCTACCATTTTTTGCGAATTTAATTCTAATCTCTTCAGGAAACTCAATCATTTCAATCATTTTTTTTGCTAAATCTTCTGCTGATTTTACTTTACATAATAATCCATTAGTTTTATCTTCAACAATATCTCTACAACCAGGAACATCTGAAACAATTACAGGCCTTCCAACTGCAAATGCCTCCAAAATACTTCTTGGCATCCCCTCTCTATAAGAAGGAAGAACAACACAATGACATTCTGAAATATTATTTTGGACCTGATCTGTCACTCCTAAATAATTAACTAAATCATCATTAATCCAAAGGTTTAATTCTGAAGCTTTTATGGCCGATTTGTTATTTGTATTCATTTCTCCTAGTAACTGGAATTCAATCAGAAGAGTAGGGTATTTATTCTTTATAATTCGAATCGCTTCAATATATTCATATATGCCCTTATCTTTTAAAAGTCTTGAAATCATCAAAAATATAAACCTATCTGTTTTAATCAATACAGGATTAAATTTAAATTTATTAAGATCAACTCCTGATCCAGGTAGAAGCTTAATCTTAGAATTATTAATTAGTTTTTTTTCAAAAAAATAACTTAAATCTTCATTATTTTGAAAAAAAATTTTAGAGGGGAATAATAAAGCAAATTTATATAAAAGTTTTGCTAAAAAAGTATAAATATTTTTATTTAGAAAAGCAGTCCCAAGCCCTGTAATATTAGCAATACTTGGAATATTACATAGCCATGCAGCAATTGATCCATATATATTAAGCTTAATTGTAAAATGACAAACAACACCTGGCTTTGCATTTCTATAAAAAGTAAACAGGCTATAAAGTGTTTTTAATTCTTTAAAGGGATTTAAACCTTTAGCATCGATAGCTAAATTATGACATACATAATCTTCTTGAAGTTTTTCACTATATTTGCCATCAAATGGAATAATAAAAATTACCTCAAAACCCTCTCTTACAATATTTTGCGCTAGATTTAATCTAAAATTATATGCCGCCCAAGATGAGTTAGCTACGATAGCAATTTTCATTTTAAAACTTCCTTATAAAGAAGCTCATACTGCTTAACAACATCAGTAATATTTAAATTTGAAGAGACATATTTGTATAATTCAACTGACCTATTCTGAGCTACTTCATAATTAGTTAAAACCTCTATCATGGCATCCTTAAACTCATGCAACTCAACAATATATCCATTCTCTTTATTAATAAAAGAACTAATACTTCCAACTGGTGTTGCTATAACAGGTACATTACTCGCAGCAGCCTCAAGCAATACAATTGGAAATGCCTCCCATAAAGATGGCAATAAAAGACAGTCACTTTGGCTTAATAATTCTGGAACATCGTCTCTTGAACCCAGAAACTGGACCTTTTCATTAAGATTTAAAGTATTAACTTGAGCTTTTAGAGTGGCTTCTAATATTCCAGAGCCTACAACTTTAAGTTTAAAATTATAATCCTTTAGTTTGCTAATTTCATTAATTAGAAACTCATGATTTTTCATAAACTCCAATCTACCTATTATTATGAAAGTAAATAGTTCTTCTTTAGAGTTATTTGAAGTGAATTGATATTTATTAATATCCACACCATTTGGAATGATAGAAGATGATTTTTTATGAAAAAAACTTTTTGCTTCTTTTGAAAAAATAGTATCACGATCCCTAAAAGGCTTAAGAAACCATAAAGCAAATCTCCTTAATTTCATTGAATGGAAGCTATTATGGGGCGTAAAAATTACTTTAAGCTTTTTAGAATTGTTTAAAAGATTATAAAATTTTATTACACTTGCAATAATTAAGGTATGAAACATATGTGCATGAATAATTTGAATTTCATGATTTTGGATATGTTTAGAGATTTGAACTAAAGAACTAAAAAACTTACTAATTTTTTTCTTAAAATTTAAAGCATAAGTATGGATATTATTTTCATGGAAAGACATTAACATATCATTTTGAGATGAAATCCCTATTACTGAAACTTGAAAATTATCTCTATCAATATTTTTACAAATATCTAGAACTACTCGCTCTGCCCCTCCTAGTCCAAGACCAGTAGTTAAAAATAATAGATTGATTTTTTTAGTAATGCTAATATTTTGATTTTTAATAATACCAATATTTTGATTTTGAGAAATTTTGGTATTTACGAATGATTTATGCCAAACTTCTAAACAATACAAGCTCCATAAAATTTTTGATCTTTTTTCTCGAGCAAAAATTTTGGGACTATTAAGAAGGCTATTAATAAATTTTTGATTAACATAATTAGCAGAATATGAATTAGAGCTATTAAGACTGTCGTAAATATTTTCTTTAAGGTCATTTTCAACCCAAGAACTAAGCGGCACCTCAAACCCTCTTTTAGGTTGATTATAAACTTGACCTAATGAATATTTCTTTGTAAGCTCCCTTAATAAATATTTTGTTTTTAAACCTCTAATTTTTTTTCTGTCTGGTAATCTAGGAGCCCACTCAAGCATATATTTACTTAGAAAAGGACTTCTTCCTTCTAATGAATGACTCATAGTTGCAATGTCCATTTTCTTTAATAGATCTGCTGGTAAGAGCAGATTAGAATCTAGGATTAAGTTTTTTGAAAGTTCTGATAATTTTTCATTATTAACTCGATAAATCATACTTTCAATTTCTAAATCTATATTACTCACTCCAAATGTATAGACATCTTCATAAATATCAGTTGTTGCAGATAGATATTGACTTAATCCATCCTTATTGGACATACTTAGCAAACGTGAAAAATAGTTATAATTACTCATTTTTACGTTTGATTTTGGAATCATGGAGCTTAATATTGACATATATTTAACATATTTAAGCCAATTATGTGCAAAAGGCACGTAACGACGATAGCCTGCAAATAACTCATCAGCCCCATCACCATTTAAAACAACTGTAACGTGTTTTTTAGCCTCTCGACTAATATAGTAACTTGGAATTGCGCTACTATCCATAAAAGGCTCACCATATGTATTTAAAATTTTATTAACATCATTCTTTAAGTCTATCGAGACCTCTAACTCATGATGATTAGTGCCAAATTGTCTTGATGTTTGAGCAGCAATAATTGATTCATCAAAACCTCCTTTAAATTTAACAGTAAACGTCTTAATATTTTTTTGATACTGAGTTGCAATTGCAACTATTAATGAACTATCTATCCCGCTACTTAAAAAAGCACCAACATCTAGATCAGATGACATCAACCTATCTTTAATACTTTTATGAAGTATGGAATCTAGCTGAAGGAGTGCATCTTGATGTGAGATTTTCAAAGGATTTTGATATTGATCAATAATATCAAAATATTGAAATTTACTTATCTGTAATGAACTAATATTTACTTCGTATACATGGCCGGGCATAACTTCTTCAACACAACTGTATGGGGTTGAGGTTTGACTAAAGAAACCAGCTCTTAAAAAAGTAGCAATGGCTTTTTCATTAATAGATAAATTTGGCAGTGAAGTAGCTAAAGTATTTAATTCACTAGCAACAAAAAATTGCCTTTCAGTTTTATAAAAATAAATTGGCTTCTTCCCTAGCCTATCACGGCCAAGAAATAACTTATTTTTCCTTATATCATAGATAACAAAAGCAAACATTCCGTCAACCATGTCCAATGCAGAAACTCCAAACTCAATAAAAAGAGCTAAAAGAGTCTCTGTATCACAGCGAGTTTTACAAACATAATGCTTTAAATTTTCTCTAAGCTTTAAATGGTTGTATATCTCACCATTAAAAATAATTACATATTGACCTATCTTAAAAGGCTGATTACCACCTTTTACATCTTGAATAGATAGCCTTGTATGAATTAAATGAAGATTATTATGTTGATAATGAGTTTGTGCGTCTGGTCCACGATGATACAAAGATTGCTTAATACCCTGGACATAACTATTCTCAAAATTTATCAGGGCTGCAATTCCACACATATATTAGCTGAGCCCTTGAAAAAAGACATTATGTTTATTCAACATATTTTCCAATAAAAAATTTTCTTTGACTTTGATATACCCCTTTTTACCCATTTCAATTGACCTCATAGGGTCCATCAATAAACTTTCAATTGCATCTTCCAACTTATAGTCTCCATCAATATCAACTAGAATACCATCGCTATCATGTGAAACTAGTTCAGGAATCCCATCTATACGATAAGCAATTACTGGAAGTGAGCAGGAGAACGCCTCCAATATAGATGTTGGACACCCTTCACCGTATAAAGATGGTAGAACAAAAATTGAGCTCTGCTGAAGAAAGATTTGAATATCTTCATGAAAGCCTAAATACTTAATATTAGAGGTTAGCCTTTCTTTCTCAATAAGTTTTTGAATTTGACCATTAAGATTATCATTGCCTAAAAATAAAAATTGACTACTAGGAATTTTTTTAACAACTTTAGCAATTGCCTTAATATATTCTTTATGTCCCTTTCTATTACTTAAATTAGCCAATGTTAGAATATAGTTTCTTTCAGGATACGAGGTTTTTTTTATTGGATGAATTGAAATACCATTATGTATTACTTCAACATTATTTCTTACAATAGAACTTATCAGCCTTCCTGAAACATCAGAATTCGCAATATAACCATCTAGTAAGAATGAAAATAAACGCTCAATAAAACGAAAAGTCATATCTAATTTAGAGTTGGTATTAGGATTCCATCTAACACCCTGAATTAATATAATTTTCTTTATAAAAATTTTACAAAAAAATCTTAAAAAAATTGAAAGTCTAAAGCCAATAATATAAATCACATCTGGCTTATAAAGGTACAAATACTTTATTAAAAGAATTGTTTTATAGTTAAAACAATAACATTTGATAGATTTACTTTTAATCCATTTACTTAGAGGGCCGGACGAACCAAATGTTGCTAATTGATAAGAAATTGATGGATTTGAATTTTTCAAGGCCATCCTTGTTAATGAGCGTTCAGCTCCACCAATATCTGAACTTGAAAAAAGTAAAAGAATATTTAGTTTTTTAAACGCCATTATTAGGTAAAGCTCTAGTCATAATTTATGAGAAATATTAATATAGTTATTAATAGTTTTAGCCACATTTGGCCAGGAATATGCTTGAGATGATTTAATATTTTGTTTTGATGCTGCGCTCATTAAGTCAATATCTTTGATTAGATCTAAAATACATTTAACAAAGCTCTTTTTATCATTTGAGGCCGTAATATAATTATGGCTACCAAGAATACTTTTTACACCACCAGCACCTGAAGTTACTATAGGTAATCCACAGGCCATAGCTTCAAGCATTGCTGTAGGCGTACCTTCTCTTGATGAAGTTATCAGAAAAATATCACTTTCATAATAAAGTTGAAGGAGTTCAGAAGGAATTTTATAACCTAACAACTGAACATTAACAATAGTTTCATATTTTATCCTTTCAATCAAATGTTTTTTTTCAGGCCCATCTCCTACAACTATAAATTTTAAAAATGGTAACTCTTTAGCTATATCTAAAACTAACCCTAAATTCTTTTTTTTAACCAAATTTGAAGCAATAATAACTTGAAAAGAATCTTTATTAAAAATTCTTTTATAGTCTTGTAAAAAAATATTTTGGATTCCACTAGGCTGAATAATTATATTTACACTAGTTAGCTTCTTTAATTCTGAAGCCAGAGAATATCCAGAAGAAAATACTATATCCACCTTACTAATAAACATTGAAAGGGCTTTTTTTGACAAGAAATTATTTGAAAGCTCATCATGTATACTCATAAAAAGCCTCTTTGAGCCAACAATTTTCTTAACTAAACTAGAAAAAACAAGTGAGCTCCAATCTCCATGAATATGGACTAAATCAAATTTTTCATTATTCAAAACTAATCTAGCACACGTCAAAATATAAAAAATAAAAACCCCAAGAAACTGTGGCTTTAGTTTATAGAAAGGCACTCTAGAAACCTGCACATCGTTTGAAGTAACGCTATTACCTTCATTAAAGTAAATTGTTACTTCATGCCCTAAATTTATTTGCTCTTTAGTTAGCTCTGCTATGTGCTTTTCCATCCCTCCTGACAAAGGGGGTAAGCGAGTATATAATCTTAAAATTTTCATAATATAATTGTAGAGTATTAATTTAAGATTGTTTTATACATATCAAGAAACGTCTTCATAGAAACTTCGTACTCATAATTATCTATAAATTTTTGATGCGCATTGTCAGTGATATTATCAGAAAAAGATTTATTATTAATCAAGAATAGAATGTGCCTCTTCAATTCGTTAATATCTTCAGGTTCAAATAATATTCCATCTTTTGCATCTTCAATAACTAATGGGATTCCTCCTATATTACTAGCAATGACTGGTAATTTCATTGCCATGGACTCGAGTATAACTCGACCAACACCCTCTTCTCTTGATGGGAGTATTAGAACATCTGAATAATACATAATTGATGGAATTAACTTATAGTCTAATCTGCCAAAAAAAATTACTTTTGTATCCAGCCTTAATGCTGATACTCTGCTTCTTAGTTGAAGCTCTTCTTCACCATCTCCAACATAAAAAAGAGCTATATCAGAAAACTCTTTTTCTACTAGTGCAAAAGCCTCTAAGAGGATATCTACTCCTTTTGCATAAATTAAATTACCAATAAACAAAATATTATATTTATTTTTAGGTAATTTTTGAGAAATTTTTGGATCAATATTTTTATTATTAAAAAGGCTACTATCACAACGAGGGGGAATTAGGAAAATTTTATTTCGATCTATACTTAGTTTATCTAATGGAACATATAAGAAAGGAGAGACTATCCTAATATAATCAGCCCTTTTAGCAAGAAATCTACTAAAAAACTTAACAAAATATGAGTGAATTTTATTATTACTATTAGTAGGATAATCAAAAATATCACCCTGAATTTCAAAAATATATTTTCTTTTATAAACCTTACTAGCTATTAGGGCAAGTAAACCTCCTCCAGCGTCACTTGCTTGAAAAACTTCAAAGTTATATTTTTTAAAAAGCCTATTTATTTCAAATAAACCAAAGACAGTAAAGTAAATAACATTTAAGTACCTGTTAGCAATTAATGGTAGCAAAACACCATAAATTTTATTATGGGAGCTTGTCTGTTTTGCATTTGATCTACATTGAGAAACAATAACAACATTACTCCAAAATCTTGCCCATCCATCAAAAGTTTGCATATTTTGAGTATGGCTACTTATTGGGTGAGGATAAATAGATCGACTAATTAAACAAATATTTTTAATTGGCATTAATGATTTGAATTATGTTGTTAATATCCTCTAAAGTTAAATCTTGATTAACCGGAAGTATGAGTATTGATTGTCTTAAATATTTTATATCTATATTACTCTTCTCTAAGGCATCTAAGTGCAAAGACTCCCATAAAATAAATGAATGAACACCTTGGGCCCACAAGTTACTCCTTACTTTTTTATTATTACTAACTTGTAATGGAAAACCATATGGGCAATTAATATCAAAGTTATTTAAATCTATCTTTTGAGGAAAGCTTTCAAAATATTGTAAAAAATTTTTTCTCCTTTTATCGCTTATTTTATTGTAATCTAAAGAGCTATGTATAGTCAGAATCTTATTGTAGTTAAAATTATCACTAATAAAATAATCATTTTTATCAAAGCTGAAATAGTCTCCAAAGGTTGAAATTTTCTTTAATAAATTATTAAATAAATTATTATGAAATCGTTTAAATATAGTAAAAAAAACTGTTTGGAATTTATGAAATACTATAAATTTAAAAATATATATTAGTGCTATTTCATTAATAGGGTTATGTTTTGCTTCTTTAAGCTTAAGAAGAGCTCCAAAAGGCTGATTCAATAATTTTCGAAACCCAAAGACAATATTTTGGCTTTTATACTGCTTAGATGGTAAAGAATGAGTTGCATCAATTATTGATTTAATACTGCAATTTTCCAAAGCTTCGTATAATTCATCAGGAATATCACCTAGAATATTAAGATAATCATGCCATAAGAAAAAAGTATTGCTCTGGCCTTTGATTTCATATAATAACTCAATTACTGGAGTTAATGGCACCCCTAAATCACAATCTAAATTATCATAAAAAATTATTTTAACATCAGAGTTTTTAAAAATATCAACAACCATTGAGCATATAAATGATGGCATCAATATAGTTTGTATTTCAAGTGATTTAATTAAATAATTAAAGGCATTCCTGCCTAATAGAAATGGAATAAGATCATCATCATAACTTCTAGGTATTGAATAGAAGTCTTTGAGGGCTCTGTTATAAATCATGGGTATATAAAAGCGATTAATAAAGTTCTATTTTTCTTAATAGCGGGCTTTTGGGATTTTTTGTAGCAACTATATATTGACTCTTAAATAAAATTCTTCTAAATATTGGTAATTTATTTATTATTAATTCAATTTTCTCTATAAATATAAATTGCCTCTTAGGTAAATTAAAATAACCACTTTCTTTAATATCAAAGCCAAGAGAAATAAAGATTTTTTTAATTTCAGAGTGAGTTGGCTCTAACCAATGATCTGTTTGATACATATTATCAAAGAAACTTGGATCATATCTATTTTCAAAAGTTTTATTTCGATTTAAGGATGATAATACATAATCTCCATTTGGACAGGTAAAAACTAAATGGCCATTTTTCGAAAGAAGATTGCCCAATAATCTAAGTGCATAAATTTGATTTTCAGCAACCAAATGCTCATATACTTCAGTAAAAATTATAATATCATATTGCTTTTTAATTGCTTTGGTAGTTAAGAAATAATCATATTTAAAATTTGTATTCTTCAGATTACTTTGTTTTTTTAGACTATTTGCATCATCTATCTTATCCTTCCTATAATCAATTCCTTCAAAAAAAATTTTAGGATACTTTTCTGCTAACTTTCTAGATATTCCAGCATCATCACAACCAACTTCTAGACTTGATTCAGCCTTATGATGAACCAACAAAGTATCAATTAATTTTATTGCTTGTTTTCTCCAGGCTGCCATAAGTAGTTAAAATTTAAGTTCTGCTCTAACAACCTCAAAACACTCTGCATAATCTGCACCCATTTCAAAGCCCCTAAACTTAGCACGCGCAGTAACACCTTCAATCCACTTATCGGTATATTTTTTATATTGAGATTTATGTGCTTTAAGAGAGTTAATTTTTTGATCAATCGTTTTTGATATATCAACGTAAACTTGTGGTCTAAATGCTATATACCCCTGCCCAGACGGATTAATAGGCTCATAAAGTAATATTGTATTTTGTCGCCTGGCTGCAGAAATAGTTGAATGAGCTGTACGTATATGATCCTGGTGAGTATCAAATACAAAATGAGTGAAAATAATATCTGGATCATGCTCATTCATAATGTCATCAAGTTTAGCTATCAAATCGGCTGAATATGGCACTAAAGTATCCTGGTAACCCAATATTATTAGCTTGGTAACTCCTAAAATTTGAGCTGCAGATTTTGCCTCTTTTTCAGCATTACCATTGCTTCTAATTGATTGGGCCTTATGATCAATTGAATCCACTCCAGTAACTATAACCATTATTACATTATGTCCATTATTGACTGCTTTAGATAAACTTCCTCCACATGCCAATTCAATGTCATCTCCATGGGCTCCAATTGCTATGATTGTAAGTTTGTTTTTAGTATTAAACATTTTTAAAATCCTTTTGAATTTTTTTATTTGAAATTAAATCACATCCCCATCCAGCCTTAAAATGTGATAAATTTTTTTCTTTTATACTAACTGAAAATTGATCATTCTGTGTAACTTGATCACCAATTTCTAATAATTCATAACCTTTTTTTTGAAGATACTCAATTCCAGACCATAACAGAAAATGCGTTGGATGAATTCTTATACTCTTATTATATAGTTGAACTGAAGAGTTATACCTTGCTTTATTGTTATAGGTATGAAAAGCGATTGCACCTTCAAATTCATTATTATGTTCACAGATCATAATAAATTGAAAGCCAGATTTAATAGAAATTGAATCCAGCTTAAATGCATCAATATTTCGCTTATCACCTTTCACTTTGTAATATAGGGAAATATAGCGGTTAAATAGATCTTCAGTATAAGTATTGTCGTCAATAACGATAAAGTTTGCAATTTTTTTAGTTTGCCTTATATTTGACCTATGTCCCTTACGAATTCTACTAAAAATATGTTCTTTAGTATTAAGCAGATTTAAAACAAAGCTAAACTTGGACTTAAAAATATACCAATCAGGATAAAAAATATTCTCTACATATCCATTATTTAAATACTCCAAAGGATAAAAATGGTAATTTAATAATGGAGAGGCATGAAAGCGAGCAAGTAAACATTGATTTTGGAATGCAATATCACTTATTTTTTTAAGCAGATAATCACAATATTTTTGACTAATTAAAATATTTATATTAAAAATTGGAGCATAAATTGGTTCTTGGCCCATCGAAATTTGAAATATGCTGTTTATTTTTTCAATATAAAGAGGAACTATAGCAATTGGAATATTTTCGTCGTACAAAACAAAAGTATGATTTTGTATCTCAGAAGATGAATTTAAAATTTCTACATAATTTAAAAACCATGAAGTGTAATTAATAGTTGGATCAAAATTAAGCAGTAAATCATTCCACTCAATTAAAGAATAATTATTAAAAAATTTAGTCTTTAATTTGGCATCCATCATTTACTCTTAATAAGTCTTTCTGCTTCATAATAACCACAATTAAAAAGAACATCAATAATTGATAGTCCTGAAATAAACTCATTTGAGTCCTGTTTATATGGTTTAGGTAAATAATTTTGATAAATTATATCAATTTTATTTTCAATAAAAATATCTTCATCAATATAGGATTTTGCCCCAAGGCCAGAAAGATACTTTTGAGCATTAATTTCATTACAAAGATTAACAAGTCTTAAGCTTGCTTTACCAAAATCTTTGTTAAAATTTTTATCAATAAAGCAATTTGTATGAATATTCAAATTATTCATAAAGAAATATATTATATTAATACTGAACTCATGAAAGTATTTGCAATCAAACATTAGTAGCTTTTCGATATCAACTAAAATCTCATCATAAAATTTACAGTTTGAATATGAGGCGTTAATAACATTTAACATATTAATTCTCCATTGACAATCGTTTGGCATTAATAAATTACTTATTTCGATTTGTTTAGGACCTAAAGGTATTGATAAATAACTTTGGGAAGAATTATTTAATATCAAAGATCTTGTTAAATACCTATCATTTTTAGAACGCCTCGTTTCTGTAAGAAATATAAAAGCATCCGACGAATCAATTTTATTGAAAAACCCCATCCAGGGAAAAAAATTAGGCTGGTGAATAGATGCAATCATTTTGAATGTATCCTAGACATAACATTAGTATACATTTCAACAATATTCTCAGTACTATACTCCTCAACCTTAGCATAAACCGCATTACCCAAATGATTACATAAATTCTTACTATGAGTTAGTTTAATTGCCTGATCTATGAACTTATCCTCCTCATTTAGTGGAATTAATAATTCATTCTGTACAGATTGTCCCATTATTTCTGAAACCCCTCCAACATCAAAAGCAAGAGTTGGAGAACTACAAGCCATAGCTTCAAGCATTACTCGTGGGAAGCCTTCGCCTCTTGAAGGCATTAAGAATAAATCAGAAATTTGATAAAATTTTTCAATTTTTCTATTTGGAATTTGACCTAAATTAATTAGGTAATCTTGCAATTGATTTGTTTCGATTTGAAAATCTAATTCAGAAGAGTAATCTCCAGACCGACCAATTGCAATAATTACCGCATCTAAACTTTTATTTTTAAGCTCAAGAGCGATTAAAGGCAATAAATCTACTCCCCGAGATCTATTAAATGTATGAACAAATAGCAGGACAATTTTTTGAGAATTTAATAGCTCCTTCTTAAATCTCAGCTTCTCACGACTTTGCAAAGGATAGAATCTACTTAAAGAAATATCATTGTGTAAAGTTAAAATCTTATTTTTACGAATTTTAAAAAATTGATGATAATGATTAGCCATTTTTTTAGGCCCTGTGGCTAAATAATTAATACCAATAAAAACAAACCTTACTAATAACTTTGAAATAAGTCTTTTAATATTCCTTCTATTTGGAAAATAAGATAATGGGATAACGTCGATTCCACAGCTCCAAAAAACAATACTAGAGCGATTAAAATTTAAAATACGATTAGCGAAAATTAATGGGATAACGCCCGTTAATGATGCTCTAGAAAAAAATATATCTACACCTTTTTTGTATAGCTCAAAATATATTTGAATTATCTTAAGTGCCCTTGAGAAATGACTAATAGGATTTTCTTGACTACTCAGGACAAAAGTTTGCTGTGCATTATTAATAATTGATGTTGAATCACCATGCTCAATAACAACATAAAGCTCAACTTTTTTCCCTAATTCTTCAAGAAAATTAATTATATGAAAAAAATTTTCGGCACTATTTTCATGATGTTGAGGTAGAACATAACAAACCTTCATAAATTTAAATAATTCTTATAATTTCGATTCATAAGAAAAGGAATAATTATTACAAACCAAAACATAAACGAAGTCATATTATTATGAAATAAAGAAAAAATTAACGAGGTAGCTATTAGTAAAGCTACCTTATAAAAATTAGTTTTATTATAAAAAAGCAATTTTTTTAACTCAGCATAAAGTTTATAAAATAAAAAAACAAGAAAGGATAATCCAATAAGACCAAGCTCTGCAATAATAGTTAATAAATCGCTATGAGTCATCTTTTCTTTATACCCATAAACAATACTATCTTTATCTACAGGATTTAAATCCTTGTATATTCCTGTTTCTAAAAAAGGTGATGTAGGGTTGTTAGCAAGATAAGCATTGTTAATTTCTAGACTATTTAATTTAAATACATCCAAATCAATATAATTATGAAAATTCTTACGGAATTGTCCATACCCAATACCATTCAATGGATGCTGCTCAAAAATATTTAAACTAATTGCTGCTAAAGAAATCCGTGACAGCATTTTTGACTTAATAGATTCAGCAGTATAGGGTAAAGAATTTAACAAAAGGGCTATACAAATTAAAAATGGCACCAATAAAATTTTCTTAAAGGTTTTAGAAAATAAATAAATAAATATTGCAAAGACAGCTGAGATTATAGCTGCTGAAGATTCTGTTAATAAAATAGCAATAAATATGAATATAGATGAGAAGAGTAATATTTTTTTCTCACTAAACAGTGAAAGAATTAAACCTGGCATCAAGGCAATTCCCAGATAATTTGGATTGCTAAAAACCAGAGTAACTCTTCGATTGCTAAATCCCATAGTTAAAACATCAATAAAAGCAAAAAAAACTAAAATCAAGGTCAATGAAACAATCAAACTAAAAATCTCATCAAGCTTTTCATTGCTATCAATATAAAAGTATAAATATAAGGCTACTGCTGAAATAAAAATAAAATTTCTTACATAATGAAAATAATATTGAAAATAGATGTCATTACCAACATAGCTACAAAGCAGAACTAATAAAAAAGATGCCATTATGATGGGTACTTTTTCTTTAAACAAATTAACTTTAAATCGTACTATATGTATCAACAAAAATAGAATGGCAATTACCCCTATAAATCGATGTAGATATCGAAAAATATCAATCTCTAAACCAAAATTTTCATAATTTGTCGCAAAAAATAAATATGAAACAAAGATAAGGCCCGTTAATATATTATTTAATTGGTTTTTTGTAATAAAAAATATAAACCAGGCAATTGCAAAAAAAGGCATTAAAAAAATAATATTTGTCATTATGGTAATCTCAATTAACTAGATAAATTTTAAATAATAGTAGATATAAAAACCAAAGGATTCATTTACTTTTAAAAATAAAATTTGCTATTCCTTGCGCCCTAAGGTCCCATGTATAGACTTTTACATCTTCAAAAGCATTATTAACGATATATTTACAATCTTCTGTAAGAGCTAAATTTATTTTTTTAGCTAAATCTACGTGATTATCTGGCTCAAATAAAATCGCATTTTTTTTATCAATTAAAACCTCTTTAATTGATGGCAAACTAGAAGCTACTATAGGTCTTTTTGAGGCCATATATTCAAATAATTTAATCGGCGAAGTAAATAAACTCATTTTGTCTTTAGCAGAATTTGGAAGAACTAATAAATCAGCTTGTTCTACAAATTCAAGTAACTCTTTTTTTGGGATATGAGGAATAATTTCAATTCTACTTGAATTCCCACTTTCTTTAACATACCTCTTAAAATTTTGTAAATATTGGCCACTTCCACCAATAAAAATTAACTGGCAACTTCTTGGTAAATGAGATAATGAATCAACTAATGTATTTACACCTTTCCATAAAAATAAGCTCCCAGTATAAACTATTCTTAAGTTCTGCTTTTTAGGTTGAAAATCATAATCACTTATATCTTTATATTCATCAATATTAACTCCATCATGTGCCAAAAATAACCTTTCAATCCCACAATCTTTATGCAAACTATTAAGGTAACTATTAATTACAATTACACCATCTACTTTTTCCAAAGACTTGGATAGAAATTTATAGTACTTGTGACTCTCATAAAAAATCTTATTATTAACCAAGCCTATTTTTTTAAAAAACAAAAAAATAAACAAGAAACCCCAATCTCTAGAGTAGATATACAATTGTCCAGATTTTTTATATTTAATTAATCGAAAGCATGCATTAATAGAGAATATAAAATTTTTTAAATTAGCCCAAAGAAATTCATTTAATTTAAATAAAATTTTAGAATCAAATTGAAAGAACCTTCTTATTATAAAAGTTTCTTGAATATTGTAATATCCATATACATCGTTTATTGCATTTAATTCTTTAGTATTTCGAGACTTTCCTGTCCATAATTCAACATTATCAAAAACCTTTGAAAAGCTATTGCACATTTGCATTGTCTGATAACTATTAGCTTTTTCAGAAGGAAGTCTAGTATTTGAAATATAAATTAATTTAGTTTTCATATTTAAATTAATGGCTCATTGTATTTTTGACTTTCTTAAAAAGCCATATTGTTCCAGCACCCTTTCTTAAATTTTTGATCATAAATTGATATTTCATACTATCTGAGAATAAATAATCTTTAGATTTAGGGGTAAAACTATTAATATGCTCTAGTGGCTGAAATGACCCTTTTTTCAGGACTTTTCCTTCTTTACTGGAATTTGGAACAGCAATGTAAGTTATGCCGCCTAATGCCAATTTCCGCTCTATTAAATCAAGATTATTCCTAACATCTGAAATATGCTCTAGGGACTGGTTAGATATAATGACATCTATACTATTATCTTCAAAGTTACTTAAGTTACTGAAACTATCAATACCAAAATTTTCCTTTGCATATTTAATTCTAAGTTGAGATAGTTCAATACCAAAAGAATTTTTACATCCAAGAGCTTTAGCATAGCTTAGCATATTACCAAAACCCATTCCCAAATCAACAATAGTAATATCTCGTATAGGTTTTTTTATTTTAAAAATTAAGCCAAATAAAAGCAATACGCCTCTTAAATTTTGCACTATTGACATCGAAAGTCTTTTTTCAAGAGATTTTATTGGATCAATAAGATTCTCGTATAGTAGAAACATTCCCTTATCATTTAGAATATTTTTTTGAAAAATCAATTGACATTTAACACATTGTGAATATGTAATATCATTATAAATATATTTACTAATTTTATTAAAACTTCCATCACCATAGTATGAATCAATAAAATTTTCAAATTGTTGGTCGATTTTAAGAATCTCTTTAATTCTTGCTTCATTATTACAAAGGGGGCAATTTTTTCTAATATTCATAGTTAAATTATTTGATTTTATTAATAACTTGCTCAATTGCAATTAGTTCAGTGCAATATTTGATTTTTTTAGGGCAATTTTCTGTAATCCAGCATGGCGAACATTCAACTTGAGGATCATTTACTATTGGCACTGTGGTTTCGTATTTGGCAAGCTCAACTTGAGAAAAGCCACTAAAGATAACAAAACTTTTAGATTCAAATGCAGAAGCAATATGATTTAATAAACCCTCATCAGCTAATACAAAATCTGCATTTTTAATCAAAAAAGCTAACTCTCTTAGAGAGGTTACCCCTATATAACTTTTGACATCATGCAGTAATAAATCACCTTTTAAGCCAACCTGAACCCATTTAATATCTTTAAATTTATTTACAATTTTTTGATATTTCTCAAAACCCCATTCCTTATTAGGAGTATAAGAAGTTTTAGAGTTTGGCTGAATTACACTATAAGAATCTGGAAGATTAAATTTTCTTTTGTAAACATTTGTTTCTAGTTTGGATAAATATATTTCATTTGAGATTTGATTAAAATCAATATTAATCTTAAAGTGCAAAGAGTTTGCTTGAGCTAAATGTAATCGACTATCATTTTTTCGCATATAGTCTTCATATGTTAAATTTTTGTTCGTGAACAAAAAATTTTCTAAATGATGTCCAGATAAAAATCTCAACACTCTTGCTATGAATGACCCAATATAATTAACCTTAACTTCGTAATTTTTCCATAGTCTTGGATTATTATCAAATAGCTCTGAAAATGAAGAAATAACTACAATTTTAAAAGGGTATTGCTCATTAATTAGCCTAATAACTGAACTCATACACAACTGATCACCAACGGCATTACCTATTCTGTAAATAATATATACATTAAAAAACTTTAAGATACCATTAGTAGTTTTTGACAATAGATTTTGTATTAAATATTTCACATTAAATCTGATAACTATATTAAATCTAAATATTTTTCCATACAAGATCTAATTGTGAAGAATTTATAAAATCTATTTTTTGATTCTATACTCATATTTGAATATAGTTTTTCATCATTAATTATTTCTTGCACGCTTTTTAAAAAAATATCAGTATTGAACGGATTTATTACTAATCCTGTAATGCGGTTGAGAACAGCTTCATTAGCGCCACCAAAACAGGTAGCAATAACTGGTGTTCCAGATTGCATTGCCTCTAAAACAACGGTGGGAAAAGGATCTGGATATATAGAAGGAACAAGAACAAGATCGGCGACTCCAAAGACCACTCTCATCTCATTCTCATTAAGCCACCCAGGAGATATTATAAAATCTTTAAGTTGTTGATTATTAAAGATATCACCCCCAGCAAGTATAAGTTTGACTTTAGAATCTTCTTGAATTAATCTTGATAGAATTTCTTCGACTTGGTTAGCACCTTTTTCTTTTGACAGCCTTCCAGCCCAGAGCAAAACTTTTTCACCAGACTTAATATTATATTTATTCTTAAACTTGATAACTGCTCTAAAGTCAATAGGTTCTTTAAATTCTGAAATTCCATTATTAATAGTATGAGTATTATTAATACCATTTGAATTTAAAATATATTCTTGCGCTTTGGAGACTGTTATTATTATTTTCAACTTATTTAGAAAATACTTAATAATTAAATTTCTAAATGGATTAAGCGCACTTCTTTTATTAGTAAGAAAAGTTTTTAATAAATTAAGTTTTGGATTTATCTTCGGATTTTCAGAAAAGTCACTAGGGTTAATTCCTTGTGTGAACTTTCCATAATCTATGCTCATATAATCATGGGCAGTCATAATTTGCCTAACTCCGAGTCTATCTAAAAGAGATATTACAGCATACGAAATATGAGTATGAATATTATGCACATGTGCAAAATCAAATTGATTGTCCTTCAATATCAATTTAATTGATGCAAGAACCCAAGGATTATACAAACTAATATAAGGCCTTAAATATCTATTATATGAAGATCCAATTTGATAAATTAGAATATTATTAAATGAGATTTGTTTAACTTCACCGTTCATAAGCTTGTCATTTGAAGTTATCACTATAACCTCATGACCTAAGTCAACATACTCTTTTGTCATCAAATATGCTACTCTTTCAGCATTTGAAATGGGCATAAAATTGTCTGATAATACTAATATTTTCATTTTGTTTTATCAAATATATTAAATTTTTTATACCGATAAGAAATCCACTCATCTGTTGAGTTTGTTGGCTGCATGCGCATACTGTCTAAATCATCGAAATTTACCACTTTTTTAGCAACTATTATGTGATGGTCTCTATAAATTGGAAAAAAGTTTTCTAACAGTTCTAGCATTTTAGCTTTGAAACTAAGTTGCTTGCGAACAAGCTTGTCATTAACAACTTTGTATTCCCTTGCTCTAAGATTAAAATTGGAATGCTCAATAACTTTAAAGCCAGAATGGTTTAATAAGAAAAATAATTCGTCCTTAGAAAATATTCTTATATGAGCCCTCCATTCACCATGATAGAAAAGTTTTGATTTAACTAAATTTTCATTTGGACTCTTTCCACCGAAGATCATACGACGAATATTTTTTAACGTTGAAATATTGTCAGTTGTTATAATTAGATGTCCATCTATTTCAGTAAGATAGTTCATATTATCAAGAAGCATATTGGGGTACTCCATATGCTCTATAGTATTAAATGAAGTAGAGATGGAATATGTTTCTTTAATTTTTTCTAAATTATTTTCTGCAGCAGATTTTTCAAAATCAAAATCTAATATATTGTATTCTTTATAATGATCCTTAAAAGACTTGTCAAAGTGCAGACCTGAAAGATCAAATTTAACCTTTAAAATATTAAAAATGAGGCTTTGTAGTTGTCCAGGATAGCTCCCAAAATCGATATACTTATCACCATTATTATGATCTAAATATTTATTTATAATATTCAAAATTAATGCATATCTATAAACATTACTTCCCACAAAGGTAAAGCCTAGTTTTTTAAGTTTAATATCGGAAAAAAACGGGAGGTCTTTATTTTTACCTATCCATGTCCCAAGTATTTGTAATTCTTTATCTAGTTCCATTTATTTATTAGCATATACTATTTAATTTGGTCAATTATCCACTGACAGCCATCTTTATTTCCACCAAAAAATCTATCCCTAATTATAGAAACAGTGTTTAATGTCTTTTCATTATTAACCCGATGAATTATTTTTTCATATAATTTCTCATTATCCTTAATTAGTATAGACTCGCCAGGCATGAAGGTGTCAATATTAAAATAATCACCAAACTTATTAGAAGCAATCAACAGTGACAACTTACCCATTAAACTTGCTTCAATTACTGCAGTACTATTACTCCCTAAAAATATATCAAAATCTTTACCAATATCTTCAATTTTTCCATCATATATTTGAAGATTATTGATTAATGGCAATTGGCTTCTCAATTCTTCCAAATAACTATCCTTAACCATTGGGCGGACTTTAATACCGATCTCTATATCAACATACTTTAACAAACATTCTAAATATGGAACAATTTCAGTAACACTTACAACTGGCTCAGTGATTAGTAAGATTTTTATTTTTTTATTAGAAATCCTTGTAAACGCATTAGTTAGCAATGTATTACTAATTGGTCGCAATAAGCCGCTATATTGAAATCCCTCTGATTTTGTAAGTTTGCTATATTTCTTAAAATAATCTAAATAGTATGGACTCCAAACACCATATACATCACATCCCATTTTTTTTTCTTCATCGTATGGTTCAATAAATTCTTGAACTACGTATTCCTTTTGTGAAAGACCATGCATAATACCTATAACCTTAATTTTAAGAGATTTAGCTGCAATTGCTAGATGCGCACTTCGAGATGAAAATGAAATTAATAGAAAATTATCAATTTTTATAATTTTTAATATTTTTTCAAAGAATGGAATGCTCTTAATAAAAACAATATTTTTCTGATGAAAGCTAAAAAGGATAGACTCATAAAAACTAGAAGGATCTTTTTCAAAATTTGTTTTTCTAGAGAATAAATTAACAAAATATGTAATAGATGAATAATAAATTGCAAATCTTTTTCGTTTATAAACATTGATAAAAAAACGTTTAATTGAGGTATTTCTAATAAATTCAATGTATTGAATATTGTTTTCAATACACTTTTTATACAAGTGATTTAATCTAAAGTCTGACTTAGTTTCTTTAAAAATTAAATCTTCAGTTCTTATTGCCAGGTTAGACCTCTTTCTCATATAAAAATAAGCCATTGAAATTATAGTAAAAAATAATAAAATTATGTTAAATAAAAATTCTTGAAAGGCCTTATAGAAAGAATATTCTTTTGGAACTTTAACGTCTAATTGTACAAAATACATTTCTAAAATTCTTGTGTATTTTCTAGGAATACCTAATAATTTAATTTCTTTAGGATTAGAAGATTCAATAGCATTCACTAGTGATTTTATGGAAATAAAATCAAGAGCTATCTGATAGACATTGTCATACCAGGACCAAGTAATTTTATAATCGTTATATACATATCTATTAATAAACTCGGAGTTTTCTATAAAAATTTGATCAGTTAATTCTCTTGCTTTTTTGATATTAGGTTGTTGTAAGAAATCCTCTAAAAAAAGATCAGACTCATGAATTTCTTTTGAGTTGGTTCTGTTAAATTTAACTGTACATTTACTCATAAATTATTGGATCATTTGGAATGAAAAATAATAAATAATTGGAATCAATATTATTATCAAAAAAATATGATAACGAAATAACCCATCCCTAAAGCAATAAATATAAGTTACAAATGTTTCAACAAATCGTGCAATTACTAAAATTAATGCAGCAGCCATAATGCCATAATCTATTAAAATAAAATATATCAAAGCTATCTCTACTGAAAATCTCACTAAACTAGCTATCAACACTTTTTTAGTGTTATTTTCAAGTCTTAAATTAATCCCATAAATCATAATCATTCCAGCAATTACATACTCAAGACCTAAAACATAAAATATAAATTGATTAACTGAATTATTATCTAATTTATAAATTAAGAAAAAATAATCAATTACTAGCAACATTAAAATAAATATACCCAGCCTTAAAAAGAGCATACTTAAGAAGATAACACTTAATTTTGATGAAAAATCTTGAGTAGTGTTTTTTAAATCTAGGAATTTAGACATCATAGGATTAACAAATGAACCCGAGACGGAATGCAGAGCCTTAAAGAAAGTTTTAAGGATTGAGAAGATTGCAACCCCCTCCAACGAAAACTCTTTACCAAGGATTATTGTTGGTAAATTATTCTTTACGAATGTGAGCAATGAAGAGCCAGTAAGTGGAACTGAATAAGGAATAATATATTTTTTACCAATTTTAATTGTAGTTTTAGCTTTAATAACTTTTAATAAAGAAAAACTATTATGATCGTTTCTAATTTTATGAGATAAAGCTAGCAGCACGAATATACTTATAAATGAACTACTATACAAATAATATAAATAATTAGTTGTATTAAAGCTCAAAATTAAAACAACTAATAAATAAATAATATTTCTGCTAAGATCAATTCTTGCAGTAAATTTATAATCAAGCTGTGAGTTCAAAATACTATTGTTTACGCTAATAAAATTACTTAAAACGCCATTTAATATAACTAAGATTAAAAAACTATTAATAACTGAAGAGACTTCTTCATAGTTACCAATTAAAAACTCAAATAAACCATATCTGCTTGCTAAATAAGCGCAAATAATGAATACAGTAATTAAAAAATATTTGTACATAAGCACAAATAACACGATGCCTTGCTTATCTTTTATTGAAACTTTATCCCTTAAAAATCGAACTATACTATCATTTAACCCTGCCATTAATAACTCAGTAATAGCAAAAAGTGAGATCATAATTACATATAATCCATAATAACTTTTATCGACTGTCCTAAAGATAATAACTGAATTTAAAAACATAATAAGATAACTACCTCCATTAATAGTAAGCAAATGAAGGATGGATTTATATAATGAGTCTTTTAAAAACATTTAATAGATAAGATTGAAAATTAATTTAGTGCTTTTGGCAACAAAACCATCATTTGAGAACTCTGGTCTGATTTAGAAATAAAAGACTGCCACTATGTTTTGTATTCCTCAGTTGAATACTTAAGAATCGTTTTCCAAAACTTATTAAATTCCTACTCATGCAGCCTTGAAGACAGATATAAAATGCTATATTTATCACAAAGCTTATGAGTAAAATCATTTTTTTAAAATGAGTAATCACCCTTAATATCGCATACAAGATAGTTAATTTCATCTTTTAGAGAGTCAACAAGATAGTTTGTTGATTTTATACTAAAAGATTGGAAGTATATTTTGATATTGACTTACTAATGCTAGATCATAACTTGCTCAAAAGAGATCCTGAGGCTTTAAATAGTCAAATTTTTTCTAGGATAGAAAATGAAATTTCTCATAACACTATAAAACACACTAGAGATAGTTTTTTTGGCGATAATAGGTAACAGGCACAATAGATTGTTAGTCAATTGTGAATATAACAATTCAATAGTAGAAGGAAATGGGCAAAAAATTAATAATTTTTGATTTAGATGGGGTTTTAATTGATTCTCGTGACAATATGAGAGATGCATGGGAGGCAGTAATAAGTAAAACTAACACCAGTGTTAAATTTGAGCAATATTTTGAACTAATAGGAAGACCATTTTTTGATATTCTTGAGGTTTTAAATTTATCTCACCAAGCTAAACAAATTGAAGAAATATTTCGAACTACCTCAGCAAATAGTATGTCACAAATAAATTTTTATTCGGGAGTATTAGCTACCCTTAGTGAACTAATTCACCAAGGATTAATGTTAAGCGTAGTTACTTCAAAGGATAAGTTGCGCACTGATGCAGTATTATCAAGACTACCTTTCCTTTTTGATGATGTTCAAACACCTAATGGTTTTGCTCGTGGCAAGCCAGCTCCTGATCATTTATTGTTATCTATGGCTAATACACAAGTAGATCCAAGTGATAGTATTTATATTGGCGATATGGATGTAGACTTTGAGGCCTCAAGTCGTGCAGGTATTGATTACTTACATGCAGATTGGGGTTATGGGGAAAGACCATCTAAAAAAGTGAGAGTTATTAAATCAATAGAGGGCATAAAAAATTATTTAAAATGAACATAAAATAGAATTTAAAAGCATTCCTCTTCTAATTATCAAGAGCATAATTAGTGTTATTGAATAGCTTGTCTTTCTTCATGGCTGTTATTGCGTTAGCATAATCTTGTCCAACATCAACTGAGAAACTATCGCCAGAAAGTTCAAAAGTCCCAATAGATAGATTATTTTCAATTGCTCTTAGCAATTCAACTCCTTCAATACTCTCCAGCTGAGATTTTTGCATACCAGCATATTTTTTAAGAGCGTTAGGAGTAAAAGATATTATAGACAAATGTTTTTTATATTGAACTTCGCTTGAAAATGAATGAGGACAAGATGCTCTTGTAAGATAAATTACTTTTCCATCACTATCTACAACTTTAACAATATTTTCATTTGTATCATTTGTCAAAATATGAGGCAAAATTATATCGTGAGTATTATCTTGATGGTAGTTTGCAACACTGTCAATGTGCTTAGGATCGATTAAAGGTTCATCACCCTGAATGTCGATAAAGTAATCAACACCTGAGAATGATTCTGCAGCTTCAGCAATTCTTTCTGTACCATTAGAATGGCTGCTGGATGTCATAATGCATGGAACATTGAAGCGTTCGCAAACTCTCTTAATATCCAGCGAATCAGTGCAAATATGGACTTCAGTCAAAACTTTTGAAAATAAAGCTCTCTTATATGTATGAATTACCATTGGTAGTCCACAAATATCTAAAAGCGCCTTTCCTGGCAATCTTACACTTGACAATCTAGAGGGAATGAGGCCTATTATTTTCATGATTTATTATAAAAAGGAATTAACCAAAATAATTAAAAGTAATTAATATAATATTAAAAACTAAATAATTATTTTACTCATTAAATAGTATAAAGAACTTTAATTACTCAGATAGTATTGGCAGATTTAAAGTAAAAAAACTAGCTAGTGCTTTCTAAATATTTATTTAACTTAATTAGCCACAATTTATTCCGAAAGATGTCAGCCAAAAAATAAGATGCGAATGTTATCAAAAAAGGTTCGATAGGAAACCGATACCTTATTGATCCAATAGTTATCATATGAATTAACGTTAAATATAAAGCTAGTGAAAAAATAGGAGATACCTTTCTAAAGTATTGTTTTCCATTACGAAATACAAATCCAATTGCCAAAAAAAGAACTGTACCATAACTCATTAAAGATGCCATAACTACATACCATTGCTGATAATGTTCAGTATAAGGCCACAATCTCCAGAAACGCTTAAATTTCACACCTGCTAATTTAATAAACTGATTTGGATTAGTTGCTATATAACTAAAAGCTGCTTCTTTCATTGCTTCATTTCGTCTTACAGGATTATTAATTTGATTAAACTGATTCAAATCCATATCACTATCACCGTTAATTCTTCCAACGCCACCACCTGTGGTATTTAATGGATTATTTCCTGAATAGAGAACAATACCATCAGCCAAGGTAAACTTAACAAATTCACCATATTTTTCATACTGATGGAACCACCACGGAGATAAAAGTGTTACATACATCACACAATAGATAGTAAGATATTTAAAAGTTTTTTTAAAGCCTGATTTATGGACAAATGACACAAATAAAATAATTAAAATAGGATTAAGATAATCCAACGAAGGCTTTACTAGAAGAGCTAGAATTAAAATAAATATAGCGATTACATATTTTTTTCCATAAAAACTCAAGAATGACAAAAGCAATAGAAAAGTATAAAAAACTTCTGAAAGGCCACTAACTGAATAAAAAATAAAATGAGGGTACAAAGAAGCAATAAAGGCTGACAATAATGCTGATGCAGTATTCTTAAAAATTGCTAAACATAGAAAATAAATTAGTGCAACACTGGCAACAGAAATAATTATATCCATGATGATGTGATAAATACCTCCTCCAGTTAATTTAACCCATATTGGATATAAAGGCATATAAGTATTATTTGTAACTATGCTTCCTGACATAATTTCATTGCCAATAAAATTATAAGCCCTTGCATCTGGAAAGTTTTGATCTGGATAAGCCCACATAAATGCTAGTCTAGCAATTAATGCTAAAATTAAAATACTAAACAAATATTTATCTTTTACAGTTAAAGAACTATATTTAAATAGGGCTTGCATTAATTTTGTTTTGGTGATTTGTATTGGAGATAAATTAACCTTTTTGACTCTAGTCTAGATCTACTTAAGCTATCTAGAATTACACCAGAAACTAGGCATAAGAAAGAAATTATCATAAGTCCAGTGCTAAGTATGGCTGTTGGAATTCGCGGAACTAGTCCAGTTTCAAGATATGTAATCAAGATGGGTAATGAGAAAACTAATGAAATCAAAAAAAACAATAATGACATAATACTAAAAAAATAAAATGGCTTTTCTTCTTTAAATAAAAGAGTAATCATTGCAAGGATTCTGACTCCATCTTTTAACGTGCTTAACTTACTTTCAGAGCCCTCAGGCCTTGAATTATAAATCGTATCTTTTTCGGCATAAGAAACACCTAATTGAAGAGCATGAATTGTCATTTCTGTTTCTATTTCAAAGCCTTTAGACATGGCCGGAAAAGATTTAACAAATCGACGAGACATAACTCTATAGCCAGACAACATATCTGAAAACCCATTACCAAAGATTAGGGAAACAAATGCTGTAAGCATCCAATTACCAAAAATATGCCCTTTTCGATATTCACCATCAGAGTTACTAGTTTTTCTAACCCCAATAACCATATCAAGGTTATTCGATATCATCTGATCAACCATTTCAGCACATTTTTGTGCTTCATAAGTATCGTCACCATCAACCATTATGTATATATCGGCCTCAATATCTGAAAACATTCTTCGGATAACATTTCCCTTGCCTATATTTTTTTCTTTATATATTATCGCTCCAGCTTTTTTTGCAGCTTCTGCTGTATTGTCAGTTGATGCATTATCATATACATAAATATTTGCCTGCGGCAAAGCACTCTTAAAATCATTAATTACAGTTGTAATTGTCAATTCTTCATTGTGGCAGGGCACCAAAATTGCAATAGTACTATTCATCATTTAACATAATCTCAATAATAATATTTTTTCCGATAAATCTTGAAAAAAATTTGTCGAAAATCAAACTTACTGGAAAAATATATTTATCATAAAAAATCAAAGATTTTGAATCTATATCGCCATCTTTGCCAAGTATTTTATATATAGCAGCAGCAAAATAACCTAAAAAATCAAAATAGCGACACAACTTAACTTCAAATCCATTATCAATAAATAGTTGTTTAATTTGTTTTTTTGAATAACGACGATAATGCCCTACTTTTTTATCCATACTAGAGTATAACTCCTGTCTTGCGGGGACAAAGATCTTAACAACTCCTCTATTATCTGCGAGATATTTTTTAAATTTATTGATTGCAAGAGCATCATCCTCGATATGTTCTAATACGTTTATTGAATATATTAAATTAAACTTATTATTTACCTCTTCGATTGAAGAAAAAACATACTCTTTTGGAAAGAAGCTATGCATACTGCTATCTGGCTCAACAGCATATATATTAAAGTTCTCCGCGTTAAATCTATTAAAAAACTCTCCTTGTCCAGATCCAAAATCAAGAATCACAGCTTTACTAGGAATATTATTAGAAAGCCACTTATAAATACTTTTATTGTAGTTTTGAGCAAGAGACATTATGTCTAAATTATCCCTACCTGAATAGTTAAAATTACTCATAGGAGACAATTTTACTAACATCATTAAATATCATCACTTCCTGACCGATAGGTGTAAACCAATTTACGTCCTTTAATAGATCTATATCAAGATTTAGTAATTCTGATAGAATTAATCTGAAAGAATTTACTGGAGTTATTTCTTTATATAATTTATTTTTTATGTTCTCTGGGACATAGTATGCATTTAAGATTCGCATTCTTTCTTTAATTAACAAATCTGATGGATCCAGCATTTCCTCTGTTCCAGAAGAAGCCGGCCCATGATCTGATTGAATAATAATTATAGGTTCAATTTTAGAGTTTTCCTTAATGCTTTTAATTGCCTCTAATACTTTTTTATTGACAAACTTAGTTTGCTCAACAAATGCATTTTTATCAGACCAAGGATTTAAACCCGAGTTCATACCTACCTTTCCACCATTACTATCAAAGACAAACGGAGGATGTGGTGCCACAATATGTGCAAATACAAAATTAGCATTTGAGTTGGCAATATTACCAATAGTTTCAAACTGACATAATATAGTATCTCTTACACCTCCATACAGAAAGAATGGATCAAGCATTGTAGTTCTTAATAATATCCTCTCAAACTCTGATACTGGAGCACATGGTACATTCAAATCAGCAACGAAACTAGTAGAACTAGTTGTTGAATAGCCTGAATCAAATGTTATATATTTATATCCTGCCTTCTTTAAATGTTTTGCTACATTATTATTGGCAATATAACTGCCAAGCTCTCTCAATTTAGTTTTGTTTATTTCGTTATCTTTAACTAACCAGTCCATATACATCATATTTAAAGATGATGATAAAGAAAGGTATGTATATGAATGATTTGCTGAAGACTTATCAGCAACAAAAAAGCCTTGAGATTCTAAACTAGTTTTGAAAATAGAATTATCAAAATTATAAACATCATTAAGAATATCAAAAGAAGCATAGCCATCAAGAACAATGTAATAAATATTGGGCATATTAATATCTTTATTAGTTTCATCTTCTTTAGCCATTTCAACATTATTTTTTACATTATTTTGTACATTATTCTTTTCAAATACAAAATTGATAAAAATAGGAATAGTTGCAACTATCACTAAAAAAATAGTTAAATAATTAATAAATTTAATAGAGCTTCTTAATGGCTTCTTGAGCCTTAATATAAGAAAAATAGATGATAAAAATAGCAGGATCCATATAGGGTAAAAAAACCTATGCCTACCAATGGTAACTTCACCTAAATGAATTCCTGATACATAACCATAAAATATATGACCATAAAAATAAAAAAATATTAATAAAGAAATAGTTATTAATCCTGCCTTGGAGTTATCGTTAGTTACTTTAAATAAAATCCAATAAATAAGCAGTGAAAGAAAAAGTGAAAGAAAAATAGGAGGAAAAACATCCTGAACTATAACTTCATCAAGGTTAACACCAATCATTACGAGTATCGGGTAAATCGATACAAGAGCTACACTTAACCATGGCATACTCATTAGGTCCTTTTCTCCATTAGGTATATAATTCGGTCAGAATTTTCAACTTGTACAGTTTTTATTATTATGAAAGATTCTAAAAACTTATTTTCAAAATTTTGTTGATCATATTCTATAAATATATCTTCTCTAGTATTTAGAAGACGCTTAACTTGAGAGTCAGATTTAGGCACAAATTCTATTACTAGATATTTTGAAGTCAGCCTTAAGAAAAATGTTACAACAAAACTTAATGGAAGGTTATTGGATATACATAAATGATGAATTAATGCCAATCCAAAAACTATATCAGCATTACTTCTATTAAAAATTGATAACCTTTCTTTATTATTCCATCCTAATCCAGGACTAGGATTTGTAAAATCCATAACAAATGAGGCAATATTTTCTTCATTTTCTTCCTTAGTTTTTCGATAACTTTTTTCAATTGCAGCATAGTCAATATCAAATAAAATACTATCAATACCTTTGTTACTTGCTAATCTTGTGAATTCTCCATTATTTCCACCAATATCCCATAATACTTTAGGATCAAGTTCATCAATAATATCACTAATTATTTGATGTTTTGTGCCCATAGAAATTTCACTATAGTTTGTATCTGAATAGTACTCACCCCATTCAGTACCAATGGGAGACCAGTTCAAAGACATGATTACAGACCTTAAACTTCCTATTAAGCCTAATATAGCAACCTTACTTATATTCTTATTAATTAATTTTTTTTTGTCTGAATTAATATTTTGAGCTTTTGCATGCAAATAAACATGCATAAAAATAGATGGTCTGAAAAGAGACCTTAAAGGCAATTGTTTCACTGCATAATCTAATGAAATACCATCAATGAATAATTGTAATAGCCTTATACTTTTTATATCTACATAAGCAGAAAGTAAGAGTGGCGCCAAAAAATGTTGACAAAATTGCTTATATGCAATCCATGGCTCACCTTCCTTATACTTTTCAAAAGATAGTGTATCTATCATTACTGGCAAGCCATTATGAAATTGGATATTATAAGCAGATGCATCTTTGAGGCTCATATTGAACTTCATTGATTCTTCTTGTATGTCAAGTGTCAACAAAGCTGCATCTTTTAATTGGGAGAAACACCATTCATAAGGATATGAAATATTTCTTAATTGATCTGGACAAATTACTGTGTAAAGATTTTTATTTGAATTTATATTTTTTTGAGGGACTTTTTTAAAAGATAAAATTTGATTTTTATCTAACAAATTTTTATATAAACCACTACTCTCAAAAAAATCAAAATTTTCTCTATAACTATTGTTTATAGCTCGATAGAATTTATTGCCTTTATTGAAAATATAGCCGGATGGATCCCTAAAGGATGAATCAATAGCTTGCATAAAATAATTCAGTCAACTTTATTTCTTTTAAATATTTTTGAAAAAAAACTAACTAACTTAAACCAATATAATTTAAAAAAATAAATACTAGTAAATACTCCCGCAAGAATTAATTGAATTATATAACTCCCTGTACCCATATCAAGATAAGCATGGGCATTTCCAGATGCAAAAACTACCATAATTGTTACAATATATTTATTAGAAAACATAACAAATCTAAGTCTTTTTAGTTGTATTAATTATATTATACTTAATTATTTTCAACTAAATACAATGCAATTAAAATCTGATAAAAAGATATTTTTACTAATAACAACTAAATATAATTATCAAAAAAGTAACAGGTAAATCTTTATAATTCTTTAAGAAATGAGTGAAATCAGTTCACTATAATTATTAAATATTAAATCAGGTTTACCTATTCCACTATCGTTAACCTGAATATCATCATGGGTTTTTTGTACTTTTATCATTCCCATTTCACCAGCTCCCACCATGTCAGTCATAGGATCGTCTCCAATCATCCAAATATCACTTGCATCTATGTTTAATTTATCAAGAGCAACTTCAAATGGTCTCTTATCAGGCTTATCCGCACCTGCCTCTTCAGAGGTTACCACATAATCAAAAAATTCATCTAAACCAAAATAAACTAGTTTACGAAATTGTATTTGAGCTGTCAAATCAGTGATATTAGCTGTAATAACTCCTTTACTTTTTAAAAGTTGGATAAAGTCAAGAGCACCAGGAAATAGTTTACAGTTGCTTAAAAAAGTACGCCAGTATGTTTGCTCTAGATCAAGTGTAGTTAAAATTCTAGTACCAAGTTCTAATTTTTCTATGGTTCTTTGCATATAAAGTAGCCTACTATGAGAGCTAGCAACGTTACCAAGTCTGTTTTTTATCTCTTGGCGAGCTTCAATAAATGCTGAACGAAAAACAGCCTTATTTATACCTAACTGTTTTTCTACCTTCTCTTCTACTGCTCGAGTAGCCTCTTTATGAGCTGGTATATATGGATAAAGTGTGTTATCAGTATCAAAGATGACTGCTTTAGGAAGGCCATTTAGTAGAAAAATATTTGCATTTTTTTCACTCATCAAGATCTTCTCCGCCTCAATGCCTCATCTATCTCCATAAGTGTGATAATTTGCATAATCCCATAAAGCCCATCAGAAAACTCAGCACTAAAATCAAGCAATTCATCCATATGTGGTACTAACATATTTACAGCTAATCTAATATCTTCTGAAACTACTTCTCCACTAATTTCCAGAACTATCTCACCCCTTTCATCAACTGAATCAATATTAACTTGCAGCCCACAAACTCCTATCAGAACTTTCACAAGCTCCTGATAGTAGATTCCATTTCTAATAAGTATCCTTAACTTAATATTAGAGTCTATAACTTGATCTTGTTTAAATAGCTCCATATTAATTATTAAGAAAGTAAAAACAACGTCTGCTCTTGCTGCTTGTGGTTTAATATATTTTGTACTATCAGATTGCCTCTTATCTAAATCACTTACAACTGCTTCTTTTAAATGCCCTCTTTCTTCTGTATCTCGTTTAATACTAAGATGCAGTCTTAAAGATTCCTCCATTTCAATAAAAAAGCTTACATCAAGTTCCTCCAGTAACTGTTTTGGATACAGGGTATGAAGACCTTCTACAAGGATAACATCATTGGATTTTCTAATTTCTTTTGGTAAAAAACGACCTGTTTTATGATCATAACGTCTCGCTTTTACAACTTCACCATCCATCAAGCTTTGAACATCCCTAACCAGTTCAAATAGTCGGTTTGCCTTTGGATCTAGATGTGTCAACGTTTTCCACATCGGTGAAGATCGCTCCCAATTATGATAGTCATCCCCAGATACTTCTACTAAAGCGCGCTCACCAAAAACAGGTGCTAATTTTCTAGAAAAAGTACTCTTTCCAACTCCTGAATTGCCAGCAATACCCATAACAAGAGGGCGATTTCCTAATCGATAATAATCATTTCCACGAATCCCTTCTCTTAAAATTTGTATTGCAATAAGTAAACCTGAACCTATCATCAAAGTAAAATGAACTGATTGAATGAAAGGGTGGTAGAAGCCAGATGCTTCAAATGGATAAAAATCAAATAGAATAGAATTTGCACCGCTAGTATTGAATAAATGATAGGATATAAAAAGAAAACTAAAAATACTAATCACTAATAACGCACCTGACCCATAACGACTTTGATGGAGTGTAAAAATAGGAACTAACCATAAATACCAACCAGGTGGCGAAGGAGTCATCAAGATAACAACACTAAATGCAACTCCCATCACTGCCAAGAGAAGATCAAAATTTACCCGCCTAATCCTCCAAAAAAAATAGAGTAATAACAAGTAGAGTAAAGGTGTCAGAAAGATTAAGTTATTATTTCCCATATTTATAAACAACCAATAGAGCTTCCCAGCTTCTTGATTATCCAAAACCATCATTCGAAAAGCATCTGAGAGAAAAAATGGAGCTTCAATTAAGAAAAGTGAACAAATAAAAAAAGTTAAGAAGCGTTGAAACTCTTTATTGATTCCATTATGAGACCATAAATATAGAATAATGAATGGTGCTCCAATTACCATACTATGTTTAGCTGCAATAGAACATGCCAGAATTATGCCTGCTGTAGCCCAATAATTTCTTCGCTTGACGAGTGTTAACGCATAAATAAATAAGGCCACAGGAATAAGATCTATCTGACCATGCCAATAAGTAATAAATAAAACCAAAGGAGAAAGCCAATAATATACTAATACTTTTTTCCAGTAATTTTCAAAGATTTGTAGAAGTAAAAGTAAGAGAAATATATCTGCCACAAACAAACTAATTTTAAAACCAATACTTGTAAGATATTCAATTACAAAAAATTGATCTATAAACCAACCAATGGCAGTTATTGGCAGCAGAAAAAGAAACATTATAACTCCATAAGGGAAAGCTAGCCGATCTCCATCAGACCCTATATACCCTGACCAAGGAAGTGTTGTTGGATTCTCAATCCAATTAACAATAAATGGTATAAACCATTCCTGTTGTATTGTTGGCATTAAAGCAATAATCAATATAAGCTTTATTACAATACCCACACGGAATAGTTTTTCTTTCCACAAGTCAGACCAAATTAACTCCAGAGGTCTATATATTTGGTGCATACTGCATCTCCTTTAATACCTAATTGTTCTATTTGACGCCTAAAGTCCATGACCTGAGAACGCTTCTCTCTGCCTTGTAACTCTGGAGAGACAATACACAACTTGAATCCTGAATTTTTTAACCGGTTTACATCATCCTGATTTAATGGGAAGCGTGAAAAACAATCAACCCAAACCCAATCTACCATGTCCGATAGTGATAGGACAGTCTCGATACTCTCATATTCTGAAACACGAACTGCACATCGACTTTCTCCCATGGCAGCAGTTTTCCTCAAAAAAGGAAATGACTGGTCAAGAAAGAAAAAATCATTGATTTTATACTTTCTCATAAGTTTTAGAACTGAATCTTCTAAACCTTCCTCCTTTACATTTAGTATTAGTGTGCCATGATGGTATGATTTTATCCAATCTTTAAATAATTCACCTTGTTTAAATGGATCATGATGGATAATTAAATTACCTCCATATGAGCGAATATCAACCTCAACACCAAAATTCGATGGAGTTTTTTCAAGTAAAGCTATTGTGTTTACTCTATGTAATATCTTATGCATCTTATTTAATCCTTTTCTGAAGGTCAAAACTGTATAAAAGAGTACGCTTAATAAAGCGATATTTAGATGATAAACTAAAATTCCAATTTGAAACTCCATGAACTCTCTTACTAAAGTTGACAGGAAATCTTTTAACTAATAAGTCTGACTTTATCGCCATGTAATAAGCATATAAATCTAATGAAAAATCATTTGGTGGTGACTCCCAGCTTAAGAAGAAACTTCTATGAAACATGGTTGGTTGTGCATTAATATCCCACATTATTCTTTTGAGCAGTATAGTTTCAAAAATTGACATCCCAAATGTAAAAAATGTATCTAGAAATGACCTTCCATAGCGCCTTCCTTTAATAAATAAGATTTCTGGATTAGATGATTTATGGAGTAAATCTAAACCCTTCAGGACATCAATTGGATCTGTTTGTAAGTCTGCATGAGTCCAGCCAATAAATTCTCCTTTTGCAACAGCTAGACCAGCTAGAATACCATGTCCATAGCCTATATTAGTTTTAACACTTACAATGGTAATAAATGAAAATTCAGAAACTACAGCATCTAATACCCTTGATGTTTCATCAGTAGATCCATTATCAACAAGAATAAATTCTATATTTTTCTCTAAAGAAAAAACTTCTTTACACTTGCTAACTAATGCTGGTAAGTTTTTAGATTCATTATAACAAGGGATTATTAACGAAAAAATTTTCACACTAAATTAGCCTCAAAGTAAATATTTAATTTAAAGCATTACACTTTTAATTATTTGTATCAATTTTATACACAAAAAACTTATTTCCATTAATCACCTGCACAAAATTAGTTAACTAATTTTTTAGAGCTCCTTAAATAAAAATAAACGCCTGGAATACTTGAAATTATAAGTATTGGTATATATAGAATAATAATTGAAGAAGCATGGAGTATTCCAACCCCTAGCATGTTTAATAGAAATAGCCCAGAAGCCTCTCTAACTAATAAACCACCCAAACTAATTGGAAGAGTAGAAATTAGAATTGTCAAAGGCACTGCAATAATGAATATATAAAAAGAATAATCCATGCCTAAAGATTTAGATGCAAGCCAAAATACTAAGATTTCTAGAATTGTAGCAGCTACTGTAATAGTAAATACCTTTATGACCAAAAAATTATTTATTGAATAACTATATAAACTCTTAATAAAAGGAACAATCTTTTCATAATAGTTTGAACTTAGAATTTTATAAAGAAACCAGCTTATTCTCTTATGAAAAGAACTCATTTTAACAACTACTATTAAGAAAAATAATACTGCCATGAAAATCATAATAAGTAAGTTAATATCTGAAAGAAAGGCATGATTATTACTATAAATAAATAAAAATATAGTTATAAATACAAGTGTAGAAAACAAACCAAAAATTCTATCTACAATTAAAGATAATATAGAATCCTTTAAAGACATCCCTTTTTTTACAATATAAGCCCCCCTTACAAAATCACCACCAATAGAACCTGGCAATATGTTGTTAAATGCAGTTCCTATATAGCTAATCTTAATAATTTCAAAAATATTGATAAAAAAATCAGAGTTCCTGACAATAATTCCCCACCTATAGGCCAAAAAAAGATAAGAAAAAATTTGAAAAAAAATGCTGAGTATTAATAAATCGAGTGATGCAGATTGAATTACCTCACTGACATTGCCCCAAGGAATACTAATATAAATATAGAATAGCAATGCAGCTGAAACAAATAGCTTCATAACAAGTAAAAAGTTATTTTTGTTCAGCATATTTATCGCATTATATCTTTCATATTTCCAGAAATAAAACTTAAAAGAGTTGACTCAAAACTTTTACTTAAAATACTATTTATTGCTTTTAAGAATATCTCCATCTCACTTTCACTTATTATTAAAGGTGGCATTAAATGTAAAACACATGGATTAGAGCCCGAAAAATGGCATAACACATCATGATCTTTAAATAATTTTCTTACAATTGCTGCAATTCCAACTCCATTTGCAATTTTAGATATTTTTTTGCTTTTAGAAATACTTGCCACTTTAGAAATCCATCCAAAGTCAAACTCAATCCCTAAAAATAAACCTTCCCCTTTAATACTCTTAATATACTTTGGATATTTTTTTTGTAATAAAACTAATTCGTCTCTCAAAAAAATAGCTTTATCATTAACATCCTTTAGGAAGTTTTTATCAGATAAATAATTCAAAGTTTCAATTGCGACAGCACATGACTCTCCAATACCGCTAAATGTTGAGCTATGTAAAGCACAATCATCTCTAGAACCATATGCTAATTTAAATAATTTATTTGAAGTTACCATCGCACCAATTGCCCTCTTACCTCCTCCAAGAGCTTTTGAGAGTGTTACAACATCAGGAATAGCACCCTCTTTTTGAAAACAAAATAAGTTACCATTTCCAGCACGGCCCATTCCAACTTTTATTTCATCAAAAACTGAATAAATTTTATTATCTTTTGATAAGCGGCATATTTCTGATAGAAATCCTTCAGGAAGAGTTTGTAAATCTTGCCCACCCATTGGTTCAATAAAAATTGCAATAATATCGTTTTTTTTATCTGCAAAAGTATGTTCACTTACAGTTTTTTGAAATGCACTCAAATCACCATGCGGTATCGTTATTATATTTTCTTTTGGAATTCCAACTAAAAAGCCATCACCAAACCCCTCACTATCTGTCAAGGACAATGCACCATGAGTTTTGCCATGATATGCTCCCTCCATCCTTATAATAAATTTTTTACATTTATCTTGTTTTGCCCTAGTAACAAGCTTAATTGCAGCTTCATTTGCCTCTGCACCAGATACGCTCAGCGTAGTTATATTTAAATCTCCAGGCAAAAGATGAGATAAATTATGTGCCAATACTGACTGAAGTCTATTTGGACCAAGTTTTTGTATATCAATAATATTATTGTTATGGCAAAATTTCTCAGCCTCTATTACTACTGGATGATTATGGCCTAACGCCAGAACTCCAAGCCCTGAAGTCATATCTAATATCTTTTTTCCTGAGTGCAAATAGATATACATTCCACTGGCATGACTAACATCTAAATCTTTAAATCCTAATAGCTTGAAAATATCCATTAATGCAGGATTAATATGATTTGAATACATATCTAAAATTTCACTATTTGGTATTGAAGAAATATCTTCTAATTTATACATATATTTATTCATAATTAAAACCTTAATTGCAACTTATCATTTTGAGCATAATCATCTTCTTTGAATATTCTTCTGTTCATATCATTATTAAACAAATTATTTTTATCGTATTTTATCTTACATTCCTTTAATTTTAAGAAGCTTGGATACATTAATTCAAACTGTTCTTTCAAAATAATTGGTGTTTTAGCTAAATGTTGTTTACCCTTATAACTTAGAACTAAATCATTCATCTCTATAAACATATCTCTTTGAGTTGAAACCTCATTTGGAACTTTTTTAATATCTAAAGTAATCCCGTACCCATCTAGTTGAAAAGATTTAACAAATGACTCTTTTTGCTTTCGGTAGGACTTAAGCGATGTCATAGTTGAGAAGAACCCATATTTATGAGTAATTTCTATCAATCTTTTCAATCCTTCTTTTGCAAACTCCTTTGGTATTAATGCTTGATATTCATAAAATCCATTCTTAGAAAATAGATTGTAATCAGGAACAATACCATCCATCAAAAAATGGTATTCAGAAAAAGAAAAAATCTTTTTTTTGTTTGGTAAAATTTTAGTATAGCCTGCTGAATGAATCCTAAAGAAATACTCGATAAATTTATTACCAATAACTGTTCTTGCAAAATTTATTAATAAAAATCTTGGTACTATTTTAAAAACTAGCTTCTCATTAATCTCATGATTTCTTACTGAATAATCACCATTTTGAATAAAGCTTCCAAAATGTATAACACCCTTACCTAAAGATGGACCCTTTGAAATTGCATCAATCGTTGCAATTGAATAATCTGAATCACCAATATTTTCATAAAGATCAATCAGGTTTTCAATTGATTTAGCTCGCCTAGTTTGGCCACTTATGTAATTTGAAGGTACTTTTTTTAATTTTAAAGTAATTTCTATAATAACCCCTAAGAGCCCAAGGCCTGATATAGCTGCATAGAAAATATCAGAATTTTCATCCCTGCTACATTCAAAAATTTCCTCACTTGCGAGAACTATTTTGAAACTATGTACATGTTCACCAATATTTCCCTCTTGCTCACAATTTTTTCCATGTATATTATTTCCTAAAGCACCTCCAAGAGTTACATATCGAGATCCTGGCATTACTGGCAATAGCCACCCATGCTTAATACAGAAAAGATATACATCTTCAATAGTCACCCCAGATTGAACAACAACTTCTCCATTGTTAGAATCAAAATGAATAATATTATTCATCTTTTCTGTACACAGAACTATCCCGCCAGTATTAAGGGCATTATCTCCATAGCTTAACCCAGCCCCCCTTATAGCGATACTTTTCTTATTCTCTTTTGATTTTGAAATTAATTTACATACATCACTTGTAGATTCTGGAAACCAGACTTCTGAGTTTGCACAAACTGATTTTGACCATCCACATATTTTTGTTTGTATAGTTTTCATTTATATACCAAAATATTCTTAGTTATTATCAATAAATGTTAATTTTCTTTAAAAAGTTTTTTGTTTACATCCAGCTCTAAATTATAAGGATGGTTATCCCATTCATTAAAACAAGATTGCCAGTACTCAAATGTTCGCAAATCATTTGGAGTTCCCCAACAAATGTAATGATCAATCTCAAAGACAATACATCGCAATCCAAGAGCAATTGCATCATTGATTGCTGTGTCTACATAGTATTCCCCATTTACTAAAGCTCCTCTATTTTTCATATGATCAACACTTTTAAGAAAATCCCCTAATCTTTTAAAAGTGAAAGTACCAACAACCATGGGATCTGTTGATGGATCAGAAAGAGACTCTTTAACAGAAACATTTTGAATTACTCCTGTTTCATCTGCGTCAATCCATCCATACATTTCTGGAAAGCGTTTTGCACCTGGATAACCCCTTGCAGCCCAAACAATAACATCTATATCATCAGAATCCATTAATGACTGAAATAAATTCGAATTGTAAATCATGCCATTATCACAAGCAGCAATTGTGACAGGCTCATTCATTGCAAGACCATTCGCCCCCTCAACACATGTACTCGCTTGACCATCAGTCATATGATCTAAAACAGCAAACTCTGCTGCTGAGGTATTATTTTGTAAAGCCTCCTTTAATTGATTAATGCCCTGCATATCTTCACGCAAAATAAATTTTTGCCTATCTGTAAGAGGTAAATCCATTAATGCTTGAACCGCCATAGGCTCACCAGAAACTTCAATCAATGGTTTTGACAATTCATAGCCTTCTATCTTAAAACGACTTCCAAGTCCTACCATTGGAAGTATTAAGGCACCTTTATGTTTAGGAAGCATTTGTTCATTAAGGATTAAACGAAACGTATTCGACCAATAACGATATTCTTCAAGGTCAGCTGGGGTACCCCATTGCATAAAGTGATTAAGCTCATATACATTAATCTTTAAACCGTCTTGAATCATCGGCTTATAAGCCATACTTACATAAAATTCACCTCCAACTGTTAGATCTTCGACTATACATCGTTCAAAGTATTGTTGCATAAGATAAGCACTTCTAAAATAGTAAGTTCCACTTGATGCAAACTCTTCCCGAGGTGAATCTGTGAACGGCACTTTTTCCTGTATATCTAATGCAACCATTTTCTCTTCTGGCACATAAGCATAATAATTACTCCAAAGAGTATGAGGATGGAATCCTCGATAACATGGAATCGCTCCATCACATTGAGCATTTTCCACTGTATTACAAAAATCAATATAGCTCCAATCACAAGTAAAATCAGCATAATTTACTATTGTTGGTTTTTCGGAATCGAGCGCATGTATCGCTTGTAAAACAGCATGAACTGGGCCCAATTTATGAGGGTCAATTGCAATAACTTTACTTTCTGGTGCAATCTCTTTAAGAATTTCACGCATTCGGTATTTTTTCTCATTGAGATGATCTTTATTACAGATAAATGTAATATCGTTTTCGCCAGGAAACATTTCAACAACATACTGAATAATTGTTTTACCATCAACTTCTATTAATGGCTTAGGCACAGAATAGCCAGCAACTTTAAACCGCTCACCGAAACCTGACATTGGAATAACAACTTGCATAATTATTACCTTTGGATTGATTGACGATACTTTTCAGCATCCCAGCCAGTCAAATCCATCTCATCTTTGCGTGTTAAATAATTTATTTTTTCTTTAGGCTCTATTCTTAAAAGAACACTCGCAAGAGCATATAACATTGATTCAGCATTATCACTAAAATCACAAGAAACAACAACTCCAAAACCTCTAACAACGACTACAGAGTTATTTTTTGAAAAATCAGACTCCTTGGACCTATCTTCAAACTCATCAATAGATAAAACCTTCATTGGGCCAGGACCTATGAATACCACATGATCAGGGTATAGGACGCCAGTTTGAATAACTTTTAAAGCAATTTCATCTCTGGCAATCTCATGTACATTTTCATATTTAGGCATTTTATATTCTGAATTACTAATTGCTGAAATCAATCTTTCATTATGGAATTGAGAAGATTTTCGTAGTTTTCTTTTCATTCTCTCTTCAACAAGAGTAAGTAAACTTAAAGCTTTTTGAGCAGTTTCAGCCCCAACAACTAAGCCATGATTAGCCAATATTATTACATCTGGATTATTTTTCATTACAGCCTGCAATGCTTGAGCTAATTTAATTCCAGGCTTTGCATAAGGGACCCATGTCCAATTAATGTCTTTTAACAGCTTTCTAGCATGTTCTTTACCATTTAATAAAACAGCAATTGATAGAGTATTTACTCCATGGGCATGCAACACAAACTTATGGGGCATCATGGCATGAAGAACAGTCTCAATAGATGGTCGCAAAGACAAGTTATTTGAATAAAGGTCTTTTTTTAAAGAAATAGTAGAAATATCTCCTTTTTTTATCAATTTGAGAACTTGGGCATTATCAACAGGTACAAAAATATTTTGATCAAGACTATCTGAAAGCCAACAACCAGAAGCTTTAATCCACAAAACTCCATTTTCTTTTACTGAAGTGTTACCTCCTGCGCCCTGGATAAGATCAATATTAATACCAATCTCTCTAGAAATCTTTTTTAAATTATTATTTATCATTATATTACTATTGATCAAAACACTTATTAGATGGCGCCACAGTTGATGATGTTAAAAATATATTATTCCTATCTTTGAATATTGTAACTGGATTATATATATTAATCACAAAAATTCCTCCTTTAAGCGTGAAGCAAGCAATTGAATTAGAGTCATTAAATGTTAGAGTTCTACTTAACCCTCCCCAAATTGCATTACTCATAAGCTGATAGTCAGTATTAATGTCATCTTGGAATAATTTTTTAAATCTTTGGTCTGGAGAATCTGCAGCAGGAAAATACCAATGAATTTTTCGCATATTAGATCTGAAATCTAAAACAATTGAAGAAGTAAATATTGGAAGTAACTGGGCTGAAGTGATAAAGAAGTGACGATCTTCTATCAAATATTTCTCCAATACATTAATAGTATTATGGTGATTATCGTATGCTTCATTACTTAAAGATATTTTTGCAGTATGAGAGATTGGAAAAGTCAACGGCAATAAAATTAATGGGATAAATAAAAAACTTTTAGCATATGATGACCGGCTATTTTCTTCTAGACTAGTAGATTTGACATAATTAAAAAGTGAAAGATGTTTTGTTATGAAAAATGAAATTGAAATAACAGACAGAAACGAAACTAATAAATAATAGGGTCTAAATGGTTGCATAACAAGCAAAATTATAAGAGTGGAAATCCCAAGCATAATAAAAACTTTTTCAATAGAGTCTGTTGTATCAGCTTTAAAACCCTTAAAAATATAGAAAACTAATACCAATAAAGAGATTAACAAGGTTAGCATATATGCTGCTAAATATAAATTATGGACCAATGGTAGGCTCTCATCGCCTGCAATTGTTGATAAAATATTATTAATGCTCGGCATACTAAAAGAAGAAACCTCTTGAACTCTATTAAATAGCTGGCCTTGAACAGCATCAGCATTCAATGCGAACCAAATAAAAAGAATACAAATCGGCATAAAGAAAGATGCTAAGTTTTTTAAATAAATAATCCCAAAATTACTAATAATTAAATAAGAGCAATATCCCAAAATAAGAATAGAAAGGATTGACAAATTTGGATGAAAAATACTTGAAACCCCGAGAGAGAAAGAGAAAATAGAAGTATAAAGTTTTCTTTTTTTATTATTTTTCACTAGCTTTACAAAATAATAAATCCCAAGCATCAAGAATACTAATCCTGGAATCTCTGGCCTATTGACATAAAATTGAAGAGAAAATTGACTAAAACCAAGTAAAACTAAAGATAAATTAAAGGAAAATATCCTATATTTAGAATTCGGGAACACAGCAGAAAATAACTTATACACCAAATAAAAAAGTGTCATTACACAAAGATAATTGAATATTCTGTATGTGTGGAGATTGATATCGATAAAGAAAAAATCAAGTATTTTCAAGAAAATACCATGCAAATATGGCTGGGTAGGGAATATAAAAAAAATAGGTTCAACTGAATTAGAAAAATTTACACCAGGAAAATTAATTTGGAATGTACTGATAGCAGGTATTAGATATATTCCATCATCCACCCTTGGATGAACAAACCATAGGGCAAAAAATATAGTTAAAACCCATGATAATAAGACAAGAGCGGTAAGTCTTTTTGAAGACAATATATTTATAATAATTTCCATAAAGCTATTTTTTAAATTCTTATTATTTTATTGATCTCAATAATTTATCAAAACTTTAAGTAAAAATAGCTTATTTAACTATTAAAAATGTAGCTATATATCAATCTTTTCTAAACAAAGCCAATATATATTGAGATAATCTCAGGTTCTTTAAACTATATATACCAATAACCGAAAACAGCATTAAAAAAGGCTCCATAGGAACTCTAAATCTTGATTGCCCAAGATAAAGATACATGCCAGTTAATAAAATTATAATGCCCAATAATGCAATCAAATATGGCCAAACACTTCTATCTCTATGTAAACTATATATCCCTATCAAACCAAGTATACGTGATGTGATAGAAAAGCCAGTTGTAAAGATGAAGATAAGTAGATAAGAAAAATCAATATCTTTAATTAGGCCTATAATTCCATCTAAACCTCCATATTTTCCCTGGTCAAAAGTCACAATCTTATTTTTGCCAGAAATGCCTAAATAGTTCCTAATATTACTTGCCCCCCCAGCTAAATACAAATTAGACCAAGAGTAAAATAGGGCATTTATATGATTACTAAGGGGCTCGCTTACTATGCCAGAAATCATCACACGATTTAAATCTTTATTACAAGACCAATGTCTATATGTCTCCTCTTTAAGACACGATTCACTAACGTTGTTCTTCATAAAGTCAATTTGCATTTCTCGTTCAATTTTTTTCATTGCATCATCATTACTCCAATAATTACCAACTCTTAATAAATGGACATACTGATCCTTAAGGTACGCCCCTGAATTTGAAGACAAGAAAGCCTCTCCAAAGAATGAATAATTTCTTGCATACCAGGGCGCAACTACTAATGATGATATTAAAACTAACACAAAAATTCTAGCAAAATATTTTCTAATATTTAACCAAATAAAAGCTTTATCACGAACTATAGTTGATAGTAAATATACTACTGGAATGAAATATATGAAGTAAAGCCCTGCGGGCCTAGTCAAAGTCAATAAACCAAGCGACAGGCCTAGAAAATAAATGTATTTAAAGTTGTTTTTCTCTATCACCTTAAATAAAAAATAAACTGAGATTATTAGTAGCAAAGTAAACAGTGTCTCACTCTGGACAAGATGCGCAGTAATAAGGCTATTAGGATTAAATATGATAATACTATGTAACAAAAAACTTTCTTTTTTTAAAAATATTACGGAAAATTTTCTTGCAATAATGCCTGTAATATAAAGCATAAAGCACTGAATTACAACTATCATTAATGACGCTTGATCGATCCCAAATATACTTATGGGGATAGCTAATAATATTGAATAAAGGGGTGTCCCAAAAGTAAATGCCTCTGAATTACCATTAAAACTTCTACTTTCAATTAATGATATTGCAGGATTATAGTACTGACTTGCATCAGCCCCCTCAGTAAAAGTCGCGCCTTCAACAGAGAAAATATATAAGGCTAAATTTACCAAAGTAAATAAAAAAATTATAAGTAATTCTTTTTTTTGCACTGGATAGGAGTATGACATTTTCATTTTTATTAGCTCTATAAATTTACTATTAAAACTGAGGATTAATGCACATAAAAAAATTGAAACAGTATTATTTGATATAAAACTAGTTATATTATATGTTAATTAAATTACAATTAAGGATTATTACTGCACTCTAGATTTTGCTTTGCAACCAATAAATTGAGCCTGGAATTGAGCTAACTAAAATCAGCAAGCCATAGAAAATAGAAACGGCTAGAGCTGCCTCAGAATTAATCCCTAAAAACCCAAAGCCTGTAATAATTACAGCTTCTCTAACGCCCCATCCAGCAATTGAAATTGGCAAAACAGTTATCAGATTTGTTATAGGTATAATTAACAACACATCTATAAATTTTACATCCAATTCCATACTGCGCGCTAGAATCCATACTGCTAAAACAATGGATAGCTGGATGGCAAAGGACATAACTATCAATCTCAAACCATGACGCGAAAAAATAATTTTTCTACTCTTTCGTGATAGCGTGAACATTCCTCGAATAAACTTCCAGGCAATCCACTTATTGGGAATAAAATCCAAAGTTATTCCAATAATAATACATATTAATAATCCCGTAAGAAGAAAAAGAATACTATTGTTAACAACAGAATTGGTTACAAGTTCAAACCATAATGGCAAAGTACTAATAATTAATAGTGTCAAACTAATCATACCAACAACTCTATCAATTAAAACACCGACTGTTGCCTCACCCATGCTACAATTACAATGTTTACATAAGAAGTACCCTCTTAAAGCATCACCTCCTATACTTGATGGCAAAGCTTGATTAAAAAATGCACCAATCCAAAGATATCGTAAAGTAGAACTAAAAGAGATGTCTACTTTAAGCCAATTTAGCACAATAAACCATCGAGCAGTTGCAATAAACACCTCTACTATCAATATAGTTAAGGCAATAATAACTAAAATAATGTCAGCTCTTATCAATATTGATATTGTTGAATCAAAATCAGTATTGCTGAGTATTATTAGAAAAAATATTGAGGTTATAATGATTTTTATCAGCAGAGCAAAAGTTTTCTTTGTAAATAATTTTGTCATAACCTATTCGTGTTTTGTTACAACTATATTGAATAATGCATACTTCTTTAAAAAAGTTCTGCCTACATGAATATTATTCATTTATATCAAATACCTTATTAACTATATTATTTCTGAATTTAATTAGTGGGTCATAGTTTCGTATTTTTGATCTAAACAAACTTGCTTCACTATATTGCTGATTAATTGATGCAATACCTATTCTTGAGTCTTTAACTAAATTTACCTTACAACCATAATACAAATCAATCTTATCAATTGCCTTAAGTGCTTTAATCCCACTAGAATTATTGTACAAGTGTATTGCTAAACAATAGCCTGTCCCATCAAACCTTAATAAGCTTCCATTTCCACTAAATACTTTCAGATGACATAATGATATTACTGGGCTATTAATATCTATAATTTTCATCATATCTTCAAGATATCTTTTTGCTTTTTGCTTTGGAATTAGGACTTGATGTTCAATTACCCCCTTCTTGCCAAACATACTAAAATAAAATAAATTAGATCTAGATGGAAAAATAAAATCATGCAGTAGAATCATTTTTTTATGTTTAGTTATATTAATAAAATAGTACAACTTGTTAACAATAAACATAAATTTAGTGCCAAATAAATTTATTAATATTGGCAGATGAACATTGCCATTCTTTTTATGTATATTATATTTTTTAATCTTATCTCCAAGCGCATAACTCCCCAAAGAAACTATCCCTTTTTGTTTTATAGGATTTGCTGAAGACATGTCGCACCAACTATGTAAATAATCATAATTGTTACTTTCTTCTTCCATCAATTGAAATGCTTCAAACAGAGTTGAAAAAGTGACAGTTTTTAAATTTAATAAATTTGTTTTAATACTAATGAGACGAAGCTTTACCTCTTGAATAATACCAGTAGCACCATAACCACCTAGGGTAAGATCAAATATATCTTTATTCTTATCATCACTGCATTCTATAAGACCTTTATCAGGATGATATAGCATTAAACTCTTAACATTATTAGAAAAGCATCCTTCTTTCACATGATTCTGCCCATGCACATCAGCAGCAATACACCCTCCCACTGAAACCCCTGGATAAGATGGTACGGAAGTTAAAAAAAGATGTTGTGGAATTAAGACTTGATATAAATTTGATATTGTAATGCTTGGTCTAACAACGATTTCTTTTTTATCTATATCCAAAGAAATAATTTCATTTTTTGATTGCACCTCTAAAACTGTAGAGGTTTTGGAAAAAAAAGCTCCTACAATAGATGTTCCAGAACCCTTAATTGAATAATCATCACCTAATAGATTCTCACTATTAGTCAAATCATAATTAAGAAAATGAGAAAATTCACTAGAAAAAAGATCGGCACTAGTGAATTTTTTCTTTGTCATATTGTTAATGCTTTTAGAGGTTATTCATTTGGTTTGCGATATTCATTACATCTTTTTTTGACAAAAACGAACTATTTGGAATTCTTATCAGTGTTGGGTTATATTTCTGAGCAACTGGGAAATTTCCCGATATATCCTTAGAAAAATCATAAACTGAACAGTCCCAAACATCCTCTTTCATAAGATGAATACCATTGTCAAACATTTTATTAAAAAACCCATCCATATCATCTTTTATTGAAACAACGTAGTACTGACAATTCCAATATACATCTTCATTACCCATCTCAAATAATTCATAATTGCTATTTTCATGCAATTTATCATTTAATATTGTTGTATAGTCTCTTCTTATATTTGTCATCTGGCTAGATCTATTAAATTGAGCGTTGCCAACGGATAATTGATAGTTCGCAAGCATAGGCCTCTCCCACTGATCATACTGATTATCCATCAGGCCCATTCCTGAATAAAGTATGTTTCTAAGTGTATTTGGATTTCTCTTTTTAATAAAGCCAAATATATAATGTGATAATAAACTGTACAAAATTGGGTAAGAATTTAAGATACTGATAAGATTTTTTATAAAATACTTAATTCGAAAAAAGATGCTTTTATTAACGCAATCAATTTCTAGCATATTATTTATATTGTCATGAAGCAAATTATTTGCTGTTATTAAAATACCTCCACCCAAAGTTGTTGGAACCTTCATGAGGCTACAACTAAAAATACCTACATAACCAAATGTCCCAGTCTCTTTCCCCTTGTAATATGAATCATAAGACTGAGCACAATCCTCAATAACTGGAATATTATGCTTATTTGCAATCTCCATTACTTTATCCATATTGCATGGATAACCAAACAAATGTGTCACAACTATGCCTTTAGTTTTATCTGTAATAGCACTTTCAAGTTGCTTAACATCAATTGTAAGATGCCTATCTTCAACATCAACAAATATAGGTTTAAGTCCCAATTGCAATGCTATCTTTACATAAAGTGGAAATCCCATTACAGGAAATATAACTTCATCACCTACTTTAAACGTAGCCTTTAGCACAAAATAAAATGCCATACGAGCTGATGGAAATAAAGTAACTTTTTTATCTGGAAATCTATTAGATAATAAGTCTACTAATTCTTTCTGCTGTTTAATTCTTGATCTAAAACCTAATGAAGCAGAAAAAAATGATGTCCATTCAGATAATTTAAAATCTATAGAAAAAAAAGGGATTGCCATAATATCTAAATCAATCTTTTATTAAAAAATAACCCACAACTACAATTTCATAATTTTCATCTTCTTATAGGCAAACCATACCATCTTAAACAATAGAATACCATGTTTGAATCGATCTATCTGAGTCTCTCCATATTCACGAGCCCTATATCTTATAGGTATTTCTACACATTTCAAGTTATTCTTCATTGCACCAAAAATTAAATCAAAATCTCCAAAAGGATCAAATTCTCCAAAATAATCTCTATTATTTGCTATTTCTTCATAGCTTTTTTTTGTCAGTACTTTAGTTCCACAAAGTGTATCAGTAATTCTTTGATTAAGGAGCCAAGTAAATAGTAAGGCAAAAACACGATTACCAATATAATTAAGATACCTCATTGCTTCTTGCTCCATAGGGTAAATAAGCCTAGTACCATTGATATACTCACCCTTACCACTCATGATTGCGTTATAAAACTTTGGTAAATCCTCTGGAGGAACAGTTAAATCAGCATCTAAAATCATAAGTATATCGCACCTTGCATGACTAAAACCTTTTCGCACTGCATCACCCTTACCTGAGCCTTCTTGCTCAAAAACCTTAATATCTTTATCTGGATAAATATCAATAACACGATTAATCTCCTTTAATGTGTTGTCTTCACTTCCTCCTTCAACAAAAATAATCTCAATATCTTCACAGAAATCAGGAATACGTTTTATAGCATTCTCAACATTTCCTTCTTCATTACGACATGGAATTAATATAGTTGTTGATGGGTTTTTTAATTTGGCATTAAATATTGGCCGCGCAACAATATAATTACGTAATGATAAGCGACGAATAACTGGTAGTGAGCCAATAAAACGATTAATAAGCGAACCTAGTCCAAAAAGCTTCTTTGGAATCAATTGGCGCCATTCGCGTTTGACCATTTCAAAATCTGACAAATGAAGAAATCCCACAGTGTCGTCAGTAGTAAGCCAATTCATGGCTGGAGATGGCATTGCAAATCCAAGCTTTTCTCCTAATCTTAATAAAGGCTCCCAACGCCAAGAATAATAGGCAACAATTAATCTTGTATCAGAATTACAGAGCTTATGTAGCCCAACAAATGACTCTTGACAGTCATCCAGATACCCAATTGTATCCGAAAGAATAATAAAATCAAAGGTCTCTTTAATAGAATTAATAAATTCAGAATCTTCAATATCACCATGAAGAAAATTTAGATCAGGAAAATTATTACGAGCTGTATCTAGTGTTTTATTACTAAAGTCGACACCAACTCCATATGAAGGCTCTAATGCATTTAACAATCTACCTGTTCCACATCCAAGATCCAACACGCGTTTTCCTTTACCAACCAAGAATCGCATATATGCAAAATCATTTTGATAAAAATAAATATTTTTATCAATCCATTTGTCTCTATACGAGAAGCTTTGTTCAGCAAAATCTAATATTCTTTGCTTTCGCTCAGTTAATTTAATCACGATAAATTTTTGCTTTTAAAATTATTAACTATTAACACGGGAATCATTATAGGCATTCTAAGGTACAGATTTTATAACATTTAAGTAAATATTGTTTAATCTGGCAGTATATTTTTCAATTGAAAAGTTACTTATAATATTGTTGTGCAAGTTTTCACTATACACAACAAGCATTTTAGGATTATTTCTCAAAAAGTTAATTCTTTCAGCCAACTCAGAAGGGTTTATTTGCATTGGCTTAATTAATCTATGACTATCTGGATCAACAACAAATTCTGGTAACGGAAGCCCCTCAAAACCTTGTGAAATTGATATTTTTTGTGTTGGCTTAATCAATGACCCACTGAAATTATCTTTAACAATTTCAGGAATTCCATCAATATATGAAGCTAATACAGGAGTTTTGCATAGCCCTGCCTCAATACAAACATTTCCAAAAGGCTCCCTTATAGATGGGACAACCAGTAGATCAATCGAGTCTAAAAAAGAGTACGGATTATCAATACGACCAATAAATTCTATATTCATTAAGCCATCTGCTTTTTTCATTAGTTCATTTTCAAGTGGTCCATTTCCAGCAATCACAAGCTTAAAACTTTCACTCTCTAAGTAGTGCATAGCATCAATCAAAACATGAGCACCTTTTGGAGTATCAAGCCGTCCTATAAACCCAACTATAAAAGCCCTATCATTTACTTTATTTTTTAAAAGCTTACTGGATCTTATAGATGTATTAATGCCATTGTATATAACTTTTATTTTATCTTCTGATATCCCAAATTTTTTTTCTAGTAAATTTTTTGTCGCATTTGAATTGACAAGGATTAAATCTGCCTTCCAAGAAATAAATTTTAAAATAAAGCCATATTTCGAGCTCAAATTCCAGGCCGACCCTCTTTCATGAACTATTAGTTTAGATGTTGGAAGTATAAGTAAAAATAATGCAACTTTAAAACTTGTAAGATTATTATAAAAATGAACTACTTTATTTCTTGAGACAATATCAATCATCAAACACACTAAATTCCGAAATCTATAAATATTTAATATTTTTTTTGGTATTTTGTACTGAGAATCTACTGTCCCTACTGTATAGATTGTATGCTTATCACTCTTTCTATTATTTATTTCTAACTCTATATACTCAAAAAACATCCTCTGGACTCCTCCAATACCTGAAAGCCCTACAAAATGTGAAATTTCTACTGCTTTATCTAGTAAATTTGAATCGCTTGCCATAAATATATAACCGGGTCAATGCAAGTAAATGCAAAAAAATTCTAGTGATTAATTAGAAAAAATATATTCTAATTAATTTTTATTTCCTCAATAATTTCAGATGCAACTCTCATTGAAGTGTCACTATTTTCATCAAAATAACTTTTATATTTTCTTAGTGCATGTGGAGCATAATCAGAACTTCTAAATACTTTGTTTACTTGAAACTTAAAATCTTTATAATTATCCACTGCAATAACAACTCCATTACGAGCGTATTCTGTATAACTATTCATATTTGGAATGCCTTCTAAATTTATATACTCAATACACGGAACGCCTAACCTTAACATATCGAAAGAAATTGCTGAATTAAAAGCAATTGACAATCTTTTTCCTTTAGCAAGAACGTATGGGTGAAGATTAGAGTAAATCCAGGTTTTTCCATATTCTTCTTTACCAAAAATATCTTCACAAATCCTATCATTTAACTCTTTGGGATGCATTTTAACAATAACTTTCATATTTAACTGGTCTATGATAACACTCTTAATGTCTTTAAAAACTTTTACCTTTCTTTCTCTAGGAATATAACTACATATTGGTCGTGAAGCTAAAAAAATTGAAGCTTCATCATTAAAATTAGTTGGTATAGGATCACTAAGACTTTGGATTTTATCAATCCAAATTTGATCATGTCTAGGAATTCCAGCAATTATAAAATTTTTTTGCGTAATACTATATTGCTTTAAATAATATTCATAGCCAAGCATTTCGGAGAATAATAATATTTTTAACTTCTTGGTATCGCCAGTTAAGTTAATTTTTTTAATAATACCTTTACTGGACATAGTTGAATCATTGAATGAAATACCATGAGACATTGAAAATCGCAAGCTATTGTTGAATTTAGATATGACCTCATAATCAATAGGGTCTAAATAGGTATGTATGTCATATAACAATAAATCATCTTTTAAGATAACACTTTCTATATTTAAAACATTAGCTTTATATTTAATTTTATCCAATAGGCTAACTATATTTTTCAAAAATAAAAATATACTATTTAGTAATTTAATTTTATTGGATACTCTTAAGCTAAATTCTAATAATTTCCATACATTAAAATTATTTTTTACTAAGTGCTTTATAGAATCAACCTTTATCCATATACCAGAGGGAGAATGGAGAATTACAAAATCAAATACATCTTCAGCTATCCTTATAGTTGCATTATCAAAGCTAATTGACGGAATATTTCTTGAATGAGATAAGATTAAAACATAGTTAAAATTACTATTAATTTTTTTTAGTCTATATATAACCGGCAGCCAATTATCCATCAATCCAATATTTGGAGAGCATAGAAAATATACTGTTCGATTATTTTTCATAAATAATAATTAGATTTTTAGGTAAAGCATTTTAACCTGTAATTGCAATCATTCTTAAGAATGAGACCGTTCTATGACTTAATTAAGCTAGTGTATAAATCAGAAACCTTTTTAGCATGCTCAAATGCAGAGTAGCTTTCGACAGATTTTTGATAGGCAGCCTCAACAATCATTTGTTTATTGACATCTCCAAATAAAATTTTTAAAATCGAATCATGCATAGATTTAGATGAGTCCTTATCATACAAAAAACCATCTACCCCATCAGAAATGATTTCTTTATGTCCACCAGAGTTAGATGACAGGACAAGAGTTTTTTGTAACATAGACTCTACTAGAACTCTTCCAAAAGGCTCATTGTGACTTGAAGCAATTAATAAATCCAAAGATGATAATAGGAAAGATGGATTATCAGTAAAGCCAGTCATGGTTACGTATTGAGTCAGATTCTCAGAGTCAATAATTGAAACTATGTTTTCTACATACTTACTATCTCCTGTTCCAACAATTAATAAATGAATATTATCAGCTGAGCTCGAGGCAATAATACTCGATAGCACATACAATATATCCTCCACATGCTTCCATGAAACTAGTCTTCCTACATATCCAACAAGCACATCTGAATCAGCAATATTGTATATTGAGTTTACTTTAGCTCTTGATTGTTTTTTCTCATATAAATTTGTTACATTAAATGGATTGTTTATACAAGACTTAAACTCTTTTTTAATATTATGTGGTGTTGTCTTATGAACGAAATAAGATATTGTAATCAAGTGATCAGTAAGATACTTAATAAGATACCATTTTTTTGATTTAGAAAATATTTGCCTTTGATGCCAGACATACTTTGATGAAGAAAAAAAAGCAGGGGGAGACCAACTTAAATTAATTCGTAAATCATTTCCATGAACAATGTCAATATTATTAGTATAAATAAAACGATAAATTGAATAAAAGTTTCGTAGTATCAGTAAAAATATGGACAGTGTGCCTGACTTTTCTCCTGCCAGAGACTTAATAGGAAGAATTTGATAGGGAATATTATGGGTGTCAAAAAAATTAGACAATGGTCCTATTGAATGCAAAACAAAAACTGGATCAATATTTGAGCTTTTATCGAGTATTTTATATAGCACTAATATTGACCAATGGCTTCCACCAACTGAATCACCAACAAAAGGAAATAATACTTTTATAGGTCGCATATCTTAATAAAAAATCAAAATCACTAGGAAACTAAACTCACATAAATTAATCAGAGTTTAACATACATATTTATTGCTATTATTAAACCTAAAGTCATAGTTTGTATTTAAAAAAAAACTTGCTTAATAATTAGTACGGTTAATTTTTTTAGAAACTTCAGCAATGCTATTAAAGCCAAATTTTTTAACGTACTGTTTAGCTAGCCATGAGCTTGCATTTCTATGTCCTTGCATATCTAATAAAACATCTTTATAGCTAGTTACTGCTTGGGCATATGAAGGATGAAGCCAATAAGCAAAAACTCTTTTTTCTATTTTATGCCAATTATTTTTCCCAAATGGAAATACAACTATTTTAATAAATAATCTAAATACTAACAAAAAGTAAGGTCTTATTAATTTATTATTAACAGGAATATCATTCCAAACTCCACCCCAATTGTTATCAATCAATACTTCTTTATATAATTTTTGATTAACTTTATATTTAAGAGGAACACCTTTCCAAAAATCAAGAACTTCGCCATCCCAAAGAGGGATTCTCCAATCGTAGCCAAAAAAATCATACGCACGCTGTTGATTTATAACATATCTACTTTGTCGACCAAAATATTCTGTGGCTTCTATTAAGGCATAATCACTTATATTAGTATTTTTCAAATCAAAATTTTTGTTAGCAATTTCATTTAATCGAGAGATAATAATTCTATCATTTTTTTTATTACGAAGCTTTCTCCACAGGGAATAATGTACATCTAAAAATAATCCCCAATCAAAATCTTTCTCGGATAATACTTTATTATTTAAATCAGAATTACTAGGTACGTGGCCTCCTGAAATAAAATCACCACAACTACCATTTATAATAATAGCGTCACTATCAATAGAATCACATAATCTAAGCCTGGATACTTCATATATGTCTTGTGTATTTGGGATTGAGGCATATGAATCAAATGCAGAAACATATTCTTTGTATTCATTTGACAAAAAAAACAACTGTTTTGATCTCAAATCATCTTTTATATAGATCCACTTGTATCCAAGCTTTTTAGCAATTTTTTGACTTGTTTCTACTTCAAAATTACCCTCTCTTCCATATGAAAAACAAACAACATTTTCATACCCTAATTTTTTCAAACCACTTGCAACTAATCTAGAGTCATTACCTGCACTCAAAGGAACAACAATTTGTCTATTTTCTGCATTCCAAATAGTTTTCTTTAGAACCGATAAAAAAATTTCTGAAAATCTATGCTTTAGTTCAGATAAATCATAAGAATTACATTCTTTTGGGATGTAACTATAGTAATATTTTTTATACAAAACTCCATCAACCCATAATTTACATTCTCCTGGTAGAAATCTGGTGATATTTTGATAAATACTTTTTTCACCCATAACAAATCCTGACATTGAGAGCTCTAAGATGGATTTAGTATCAAAATTGCTATTAGTATTTTTAAGGTTTGGGGCATAATTAGTAACCTTATAATATTTTTCATCTTGGGAGTCAAATAGTGGTATTGAGCATATTTTATCGGCTGCAGAAAAACACCAACCATTTTCTTTATCAACAATAAAAGCAAAATGTCCTTGTATTTCACTTACCCAAGTTGCCAGCTTTTCAATACTTATACTATTATCTTCAGAAAAGCCTACTAATTCAATTAAAAGTTGCTCAACAGTTCTCTTTTCGATTAAGTACCCACTAAACCATAATTCAATATCACCTTTTTTATAAAAGTTCCAACCATAGGCGTTGCGCACAATAATTTTTTTAGTTTTCATATATCTTTATAAACATAAACTTAATCATGTGCTATTTTTTGTTCCTTCGATAACATTATTCAGATTTATAACTTAACATTTCTTTTGTTTTTTTTACTTCATCTTTATAAAGATTTTTTAGAAAATTATACTTTTTACCTTCAAGCCTCTCTCTATCTTTTTTATACAAAATAAGTTTTGTTACTCTCTTAATAAATTTCCATCCAAACCAATTTGAAATTAAAGAATCAAGTTTCTCATAAAAATAAGATGTGTTATGAATTAGAGAAGGTATAAATTTGTATCTAAAATGAACAGTTTGGTTTTTATGTACTCTTTTTTTAGATAAAGAATCATTATCTTCAACCCCTAAGAAGTTAAATATTTTTTGAGAAACACTAAATTGATTTTCTGTAATGTCTTTAAATGAGACTATAAGTATATTATTTGGATCAAAATATTTTAAGTAATTAAAAACATGTTTTGTGTAATAACTATTATTGAAATAATTAAATGGAAACCCATTTTTTATCCACTCTTCATCCCTAGAAATAATTTTATTTTCTTTTATTAATGATTGTATATTTTTTTGTTCATACTCTATTAACTCATCCAATGACATCTCACAATACTTAATAGGAAGAATATCATTAACACCTCTACTAACCTCTCCAGCATACTTAGTCTTAAAATGATTAAAAGCAGATTCAATTCTATCTACAGGATCCCTAAGCGCAATAATAATTTTTATATCTCTTCCTATCATAGTGTAAATTCTTTCTGGTGTCTTTTCAATAGAAAGATAGCTTTGAGATGAATCGAGTTTTATATTTTTATTGTCATTAGTATAATTTTTTAAATAAAAACTATACCCTTTAGTATATAGTTTTTCTTTAGAGAAAAAATTTGGTTCTTTATCTATTCCAGAATCTATTTCCTTGTGATTGCTTAATATGTGATGCAATGATGTAGTTGCAGATTTTTGAGCCCCTATAATGAATATATGTTTTGGATTCATAAAAAAATTTCTGTAAATTTCAATAAATTAATGCAATAAGATACTTTAAAGAGATAAATTAATAATACTTAATAACTAGCTCTATAAGTACATGCCTAATAAATCTTTGACTTAACCTTTAAGATGAATCATTCTAATATAAAAGAATAATTATTGCTCTAATCCTTCAATTGCAGATCTACCCATCGCCATAATAGCCTCGATTGCACTACCACCAATATGAGGAGTAACAATGAAATTTGACAAATTCAATAGCTCTTCATCCTGCGGGGGTTCTATTGAAAAAACATCCAATGCTGCGCCCCCAAGTTGTCTATTAATTAACATACGCTTTAAAGCTTTCTCATCCAATAATCCTCCACGAGCAACGTTGATTAAAATTGCATCAGATTTCATCAGTGCTAATCTTTGAGATGAAAGCATATTTCTTGTTGAATCATCTAATGGTGTATGGAGTGTAACTACATCTGATTGAGAGAGTAATTCATCTTTACCTACTTTTTTCAAATTATACTGATTGTAAAAACTATCATAATTTTTAATATCATTAACTAATATTGAGCATTCAAACGGTTGTAACATTCTAACTAAATCTTTACCAATATTACCACATCCTATAATACCAACAGTTCGCCCACTAAGTTGGCCACCTATATGCTGCCTCCATTCTCCCAATAATACTTCTTTATGGCTTGCTGGGACTTGGCGCAACAGTGCGATGGCAAAGGATATAACTAACTCAGAAACTGAGCGACGATTTACTCCACTAGTCCAACCTAGTTTAACACCATGTTTATGCATAGCCCTTATATCAATCATATCTAGACCAACACCATACTTACTAATTACTGTTAAATCAGGCAATTTAGTCAACAGATTATCGTCTATTATCTCTAAAGCTATGATAGCTTTCTGATGCCCTTTAAGAAACTCTATTAGCGTGTCTCCCTCTAACTTTAAGCCATCATCATTAAATTTTACATTTTTGTACTTTTGAAGAAGTTCTTCTTTAAGAATACTATTTTTTGAAAATGACCTACTGGTCACCGCGACATTAATCTCTTTATTTTTCACTTAAAGCGCATCTCACTTAGATATTTACTGCAAAGAGTCCTGAAAGGCTCATCATTTACATAACGATTTTTTGAAATTTTTGCTTTTCTATTTGGTAAAATTAATGTTACTTCTCCTTTGCCTATATTTTTTTTATCCTTTTCAAGTGCACTCATAAATAAATCTATAGAAATATCAGTATCTTCGAATCCACGGTAGTTATTAGATAGGACGTCATGCATTCTAGTGTAATGCTTCATATCTCCATCACCTATCTGAGGTGAGAGCCAATTTGCCATATCTAAACCAATAGTGACAGCTATACCATGTGGAATAGCAAAATTTGTTGCTGCCTCTATCGCGTGGCCCAAACTATGCCCATAATTAAATATATTTCTTGGTCCATTATCAAATTCATCAATCTCTATATATTTTTTTTTGATCTCTAATGAGCGATGGATAAAACTTTGCATAGTTTTATCATTTATAAACAAATCATTATATTTAGTTGAAATGTGATCGAAAGCCTCTTTTCCAGAAATAGCATGCACTTTTAACATCTCACCTATGCCAGAACGGATATCTTTCTCATCAAGGGTCTTTAAAAAATTACTGCCAATTACTACCTTTTTAGGAGGGGTAAATGTACCAAGTAGGTTTTTAGAATCACCGCAATTTATAGAACTTTTTGATCCAATACAGCTATCAGCTTGAGCTAAAAGTGTAGTTGGATAGAAATGCCAATCAATTCCTCTTAATAACGTTGCTGCTAAAAAACAGGTTATGTCTTGAATAATACCACCGCCAATGGCAATTAAAATATCGCCCCTTCTGATTTGCTTATTTACTAAGTGATTAACGTAATTTGACATCACCTCTAAAGACTTATTAGACTCAAGGGCTATAATTTGTAGAACAGAATTATGGCTTAATATTGAATTCAATTCACTGCTATACAATTCTGCAACTCGCTTATCTATAATAATATGGTAGTTTTGATCGGATAAGTTATTTACTAAATACTCTGCACCTTTTTCACAGAAGGTAACACTATATTTTCCTTTGTGTGACTCAATAACCATTGGCTCGCTAGACACGAGTAAATCCACCATCAATTGCAATATTTTGCCCTGATATATATGTATTATCTGGTCCTGCTAACCATACAACTAATTTAGCTACCTCATCAACAGTACCCACTCTTTTTGCAGGCACCTGCAATTCTAAATCTCTCAAGCCATCAATCCCTAAAACACTCCTTGTCAATTCTGTATCTATAAAACCAGGGGCAACGCTATTTACCAAAATGCCTTCGCTTGCGACTTCAGCAGAAATTGCTGAAGTTAATCCATCAATTGCAAACTTACTTACTGAATAAGAAGCACGGTGAGCTTTACTAATTTTACCCCAGATAGAGCTAATATTTACAATCCTACCCCAACCTCTATGTCTCATACCCTCTATTACAGCCTGACAAAGCATAAATGGAGCTGTAACATTCACTTGTTGTATTTTCTCAAAGCTACTTAGAGAGATCTCAGAAATTGGACTAATTTTATTAATACCAGCATTGTTAACTAGAATATCTATTTGCTTACCTTTAATTTGATTTACAAAATCATCTAAGCTACTCTTATCTGAGAAGTCTGCGCAGATATACTGATAATCTTCCAAAAGGACATAATTTGATTTCGTTCCTGTAATAATTACAGTTGAACCCAGACTATAGAGTTCTTTGGCAATTGCAGCACCAATTCCTCGAGTACCGCCTGTTACCAAACTAATCTTATCTTTTAGTTTTTTTTCTGACACAAAAATTATTTTTTGACTAATCTTAATAAATAATTACTAACCAAATGGTCTAATATCATGTGTAAATCCTCTGCAGGGCCATACTCTTTTTTATCAGTTGGTATATGTATACCATAATCAGAAATTTCTTTCATTCTTCCCCCATCAAAAGCAGTTAAGGCGACTGTTTTAATTCCTATAGAAGAAGCATAGTCAAATGCATTGATTAAATTTTGTGAATTCCCTGATGCAGATATCCCAACCACAACATCCTCTTTATTTCCATACACCCTTAGCTGCCTTTCAAATATATCTTCATATCCATAGTCATTGCTTAATGCAGTTAAAGTAGCAACATTATCTGCCAAACTCATTACCTTAAATGGTTTTTTATACTCATTAGTTCCAAATGCTAAATCATTAGCAAAATGACTTGCCGTTGCAGCACTCCCTCCATTGCCAATAAAAAAGATGGTGGCTCCATTCTCTCGAGCAGCCAATAGGATTTCAACAAACGATTTAATTTCTGATAAATTAACCTTATCAAATATTTTCTTAAGGTATTCAAAATAAGACTTGGAGAACTGCTCTATGTCTTCTGTAAAAAACTTATCTATTTTATTCATAAATATTAGGATCCTTAATGTTGTATGATTTCCGCCATTTTTTATCTGAAAAATATATTCTAAATACTAATTTCATCGTCTGAAGTGCATCATATGAATTTCCACTGGAGATTTCTCTATTATTTAAAATACACTCTGCAAATTCTTTAATTTCTGCATACCATGAAGGATCTGTATTATATCGAGTTACAACCTCTCTTGGATTTCCATTATCATTCTGTGGGTTTGCAGATACTACAGTTAAAGTTTCAGCACCATAACTCTTTGAACTTGATAGTATTCCACCAAGGATTAAACTTCCTTTTTCAAGATTTATATCTAGACGAAACATATGCCTCCACTGAGTTGCAGAAGAGTTTAGCATAGCTACTGTTCCTTTTGTTGTTCTCATCAAAGCATAAGCATTATCTTCCACATTATAATTCCAGTGGTTATTTGAAATAAAGCTATGCACCTCTTCAAACTCCCCAGTAAAAAGACGCATTAAATCAACCATATGAATTCCTTGATCAAGTAGAACTCCTCCACCAGCAATATCTCTTTTTGTACGCCAGTCTGCTTGATTAAATGTTGTTAGCTGTGATTTACCATAAACACCTCTCAGATTGATAATTTCTCCTAATTTATTTGACTGAACGATCTTAAGCGCTTCCACTACAGAATCATGATAACGATGATTAAAACCATACATAAGCTTCTGTTTTGGGTGGTTTTTTTCAACCTTTCTCACATTTGCAATATCCTCTACGTCTCTACCAGGAGGTTTCTCACAAAAAACATGTAATCCACGCTCTAGTCCAGCGATAGTCACTTCTGACGCAATATCATTAGTTAAGCAAACAATCAGGATATCAAGGTCTTCTTCTAGTAATTGTTTGTAATCCTGATAGGTGGAAATGCCATCTGCAGTCAAATCATTGTTAGAAAATAGGCGATCACATACTGCGACCATCTCCATATCTGGATGGTAATCCACGCACTCCCGCCTCCGCTTCCCTACTACACCATACCCTGCAATCCCTACCTTTAATTTACTCATGTTCATTCTCTTCTTCTGGCCTCTTACCTAACACCCAAGCATGAGAGCTAAGTTGATTAGCTGACAAAAACTGCTGAAAAGATTTAGATTTCTCTTGATCCTCCATCAATGATTTTAGAAATCTATTACCTTGCAACACATCTGGATTGTTATGTGCAAAGTTGTTTACGATATCAACATCCAACTGCCCTGGCGTTGTTATGGTTACATCAATCAATCCAGCTCGCTGAAATAGCGACTTAAATCCTTTCACAGAATGAAAATTAATATGGTGAGGAGGTGAAATCTGACTAGATCGCTCCCATAACGTTTGCAAATCAAATCCATTGATACAGAGTGTACTTACAAATAGATATCCGCCTGGCCTAACCAATTCTTTCAACACTTTGACAAATTTTAGAGGATTGTCTACATGCTCAAGTACTTCAAAACAGACTACTAAGTCGGCATGTCCATCATAACCTGTTACATTTTCCGCGGTAGATTCAACAACCTTCAATCCTTTTTTACGGCATGCATCAGACAGTAAAATAGATGGCTCTATAGCAAGTAACTCCGTATTTGGCTTAATCACCCTCCACTCGTCAAGAAAGGTGCCATAGCCTGCACCAACATCAATCAACTTCGAGACATTAAGTCCAACATCATTACACATTGCGCTTAGGCGCTGCACTCGAGGCTTAAATATTTTTTGACGACGAACCTCTGCAACGGTAGGATAGAATACTTCTGCCCAGTAGCGTGAAGACTCAGAATTGCGATAAAACACCTCAAAGGCATCAACTGAAGGTCTTGGCGTTTGATAAAGTGTTCCACATTCGCCACACAATGCGTATCCAAAACCTTGCTTGGAAAATTGTTTTTCCACATTCTCGGAGCCGCATGCAACGCATGGTAGGTTCCGCCTAGAGCTTCCACCAAAACAGCGCTTTACATCCTTTTCAATAAGTTCAACGTATCTCTGCATTAACTCCTGAGGACGTATATCTTGCTCTTTCATAATTAGAGATAGCCCTTCATTACTTTATCATTAATTAATAATTTTTCTACAGCAATAAGCTCTTCTGGGACATCAACGCCAATAGTTATTGCTTCAGTCAAAACCATTCTAATTTTTCCACCTGTCTCTAATACTCTATTCATGTCAACAGATTCAACCTTCTCTAGTTCAGTCTCCTTCATTGCATTAAAGTCAATAAGAGTATCTCTGCGAAAAGCAATAATTCCAGTCTGCATGAAGCGTGGGATGTCTTTCCAGCCTTTCCATGGAGATGGAATTGGCTCCCTAGAAAAATATAGAGCATCATTACTATTATTTACTACAACCTTAACATTATTCTCATCTTCAAATGCTTGTCTAGTTATTAAACGAGACATAATATTTACAATATCAACCGACTTATTTTCAAAATGATTAATTGTCTCTGCAATGGTATCTGGATGAATTAGAGGCTCATCTCCTTGAACCATTACTACAACATCAACTATTTTACTCATCTCAACTTCTATCTTTTCTAATGCTTCAGCTGTTCTTGTAGTGGCACGTGTGTGAGTATCAGAGGTCATTACTGCATTTCCACCAATAGAGATAATATACTCATATATCTCTTTATCACAAGTTGCAACATAAGCCTTATCAACTCCTTGTGTCATTGCTGTACGGTGGTAACAATGTCCTATCATGGGCATACCATGAATTTTTTCTAATGGCTTTCCTGGATATCTAGAAGAGCCCATACGGGCCGGTATAATACCAATTACATTCATTATGTCAGCCTCTTTACTTCATCTAAACCATTTCTAGCTGTAACATCCAACATTCGTATATCAACACTGTAAGCAATAAATTTATAGCCAGCTTTAATTGCCTCACCCAGTTTTTCAGTATCTGGCTCAACAATATGCAATCCACTTTTTGCACCAACCTTACGCGCTATTTCAGCAATATCTTTAATGATTTTTTTGAATCTAGGATTGTCAAACTCACCCGGTATACCCATTGAACAAGATAAATCATAGGGTCCAATGATAAATGCATCTACACCTTTGACACTTAGTATTTCTTTAAGGTTATTCACTGCAGAAATGTGCTCTATCTGCACGATCACAACTGGTCCCTTTTCAATATCTGATTGCCATGATAAATATTCTTGAAATGATGCACCATAACCTTGTGCACGAGCGAGTCCTACCCCTCTAGTGCCTAATGAAGGGTAGCGCGTTGCGGCTATAGCAGATTCTGCATCTTCAGCTGTTATAACCATTGGCACCACAATGCCTTGAGCACCAGCATCCATAACTCTCTTAATTTGGTTTTCATCATTACTTGTTAAACGAACTAAAGAAGGCACGCCTGAAAGCTCAATTGTTCGAATTAGCTCGCCAGCTTGTTCTATAGATATTGTGGTATGCTCTAGATCTACTACCAGCCAATCAAAGCCTACATTAGATAAAATTTCTGCAATAGATGTATTACCTAGTGTAATCCAAGAACCTATAGTTAAATTTCCATTTTTTATTTTTTGCTTCAAACTCGTCATAATTACATATACCCCTCTCAAAAATATTTTTTACTTACCGTAAAACTAAAAAATTAACAATATATTTTAAAAAATATGAATGAATATAATAATTTTAAAACCAAATATGCAGGGCTATAGAAAAACCTCATGTAAATTTTCAACCCCTTCCAATGTATCCTTCATATATGGCTCAATCTTAGCTGGAATATTATTTACTGATATCTGTTCAAGTGCATTTTTCAGCTCTCCAACCCCATAACAAGTATTATCAGCAATAAAATCACAAGCAATTGAAGATGACATTATTTCATAATTGTCCATAGTGATAAATTCATTATTGCGACATTTATTAACAAATTCTTCACTATGTGTGTAATAATTTATTAGATGCTTACCAAATATCTTCGCATCATATGCTGCAGAGGTTGCATATGATAGTATAGTTTTTGTTCCAAAACTTAAAAAAGCGACATTTTCTTCTGAAATGCTTATTTGTTTATTTTTAGGAATTTTTATTTCTTTTATAATTTCTAAAAGCTCCGCGACACTCATTGTAGGGTGAGGTTTTAAAATAATTTTATTGAAATTATTACACTTCATAATGGTCAATAATACTTCGAAAATAACTTTCTTTAACTCACTATAATCTTTTGTAAAAACAAATAATACATCTGAATACTCAGGATTACTATCTACAATAATACTAGAAAGGTAATTTTTCCATGATGGATAAAACTTTGGATATCCGGTAACAACTAATTGGTCATACTTATAACCAATAACACCATATTCAATTGTATGTTCATGTGTCGGTATTAATGCGTAATCTACAAGATAATTTCTACTAGAATTAGGCTTAGTATTGCCTAATATCTGCCTAGGATTGGTTTTTGCTGACCTACAATTTGATGACGTATAGTATTTTTTTGCCGAAAATATACTCAGTATCTTGTATAAAACATAGAACTTGAAAGTTAAATCTCTTCTATTAGTTAACAAAGATATTTTTTTATATTTTAATATTTGAAATATTAGAGAAATAAAAGCCATAAGATTATGAAATAATCCAAACATACCCCTCTTAATAAAAAAACATTTGTTTGAGCAAAATACTTTAGATAATACAACTGATGAATTAACTTTATTAAACAAAGACTCTTCTTGAATAACTGTCAAGATTTCATAATTAAAACTTCTAGCAAGTTCATTTACAATTGGAGCCATTGTTTCATAGTTGCCTGTTCGGTCACCTCCTATAACAATAAGTAAATTCTTATTAAGCATATTTATTAAAATTAATTTCTATGTAGAATTATTTATTTTTATTTTGAATCTGATAGGCTTGATTATACCATCCCTCTTTGTCAAGTAATTTTGAGTGGGTGCCTATGTCTTCTATTTTTCCTTTATTCAATACAATAATTTTATCTGCATCTACAATGCTGGATAATTTATGGGCTACAATGATAATTATAGTATTTGTTTCTTTGCGAACTCTATCAATAGTTTGTTTAAAAATTTCTTCCGATTTCGCATCTAAATTACTGGTCGGCTCATCTAGAATGAGAACAGGAGATTTTTTTATCAAAACCCGTGCAAGATCAAGCCTTTGTTTTTGGCCACCAGATAATTTATTAGCATCATCTCCTACAGCAGTATCAAATCCTTCTGGCAACTCCTTTATAAAGCCTTCAGCACCTGACAAATATGCAGCAGCATGCATTTCCTCGACGCTTGCATTCATATTGCCATAAAGTATATGTGTTTTAATAGTGCCATTAAATATTTGAGGAAACTGAGAAGCATAAGATATTTTGCTTCTAATACTATTTAAAGTATATTCATGAGAATTTATGCCATTTATTTTAATTTTTCCACTAGAAGGAAGCCTTAGGCATGGCAATAAATCAATCAATGTTGATTTTCCACTGCCTGAAGGGCCAACTATTGCTATCATTTCTCCTGCTTTCATTTCAAAAGTAATATTTTTTAATGCATAATCTTGTCTGCCTGGATAATAATAACTAACTTCGTCTACTAAAAGGGACTCCACATAACTAATAGACTTATTTCCTATATCTCTCTCTTTTTTTTCTTCGATTACCTTTAACTTATTTTCTATACCTTCCATAGATGCTAAATAAGTCTGAATAGATTGCCATTGAGTTAAAATTCCTTTAATAACAGGTGTTAGTCTTAATGCAATTATCAAATAGAGACCTAGAACCTCTATTTGCATACTGAGATATGTATATGAAACGTACAAAAATAAAAGGCTCAATCCAATAACAATTGGGTCCATTGCTACTTGGGTTTTTGCTCTTAAAATTGATGCTAACTCTAGATAAGTTCTCTGAGCTCTAGTTAATTTTGAAAACTCCCTCTTTTCTGCTATTTCTGTTCCAGACAAGCGAACAAGTCTAGGAGATTTTAATCTCCCGACTAGAAAGTCAGTCATCGAAGTGTTTGCATTAACTACTTCATGTCCAGTGGCTTTAGATTTCAAAATCCATATCTTTGGCACTAATGCTGCAATCAATAAAACTACTATTGAAAGTATAGTCATTTCCCAAGAAATAAGCATTAATACAAACATGTAGCCAAACATCATAATAATATAAACAAATAACTCTAAAGGAAGCATTAAAGCATTTACTGCTCTAACAATTTCTGTTGATATTAGGTTAACAAATCCACCTATAGGCATCTGATCATGATAAGAAGTATCAGCATCAATATAGCCATTAAACATCCTTATTCGCAATTTTTGCGTTAAATATTCTGATGTTTTTGCATAATAAATTAATCTAAGATATGTAAAAATCTGCCTAAAAAGAAACAGGCTAAATGCTATTAATAATAAAGGTGCCAGAGATATCTTTACATTAAAGTAATCAAAATAGTGAATTACATACTGCCACAAAGTTGATGAGCCTGAAAGAGCGTTTAAATCTCCTTCAAATCGAATATATTGAAATATTGGCAAGAAAATTCCCAGCCCAAAAATTTCAGAGGTTATTGCAATTACAGATAAAACAATAAGAACAATTATGTCAAGAAGTGACAATCCAAGATTTTGAGCTCTATAAAGCCATTTTTTATTATTTTTCAAAATTTTTTTGTCAGTTTATTTGTTTATTATATACTTCTAGAATTTGTTTTTTTATTTCTATATATTCAGTAAAATTAACATATACATTAGGGAAGAAAGGCATCAAGGACGGTGTTTGCCATTCAGTACTTGATAAAATTTCAAATGCATAAATTTCTTTGACGCAAAAGTCTGGTTGTGGACGACAAGAAGTCATGACAGCTTTATGCGTCACCTGATGGTCCACATTTAAGTCTCCTAGGTAGTGTGTATAAATTACTTCAGGATGAATTTCATCAATTTTTTTTTCGACTTCTTTAACAATATCTAACAAAGGCACTGAATCCATTTTATTATCTGGGAAACTTAAGTTAGTAAAAGAACTCACTTGCATAATGTCAGCAGCTTTTTGGGCAGATATTAAACGATCACGAACTTCATTTTACCTTACCTTTCTAGACCCAACTCCATCAGTCATAAAAAGTAAGTGCACTTTAGCATTATTCGCCACATGTTTAGCGATGACACCTGCACAACCTAGAGTCTCATCATCTTTATGAGCTGACATAACCAATACTGTTTTAGTCATTTATTAACTCCCAACTAGTTGCAGTTCCTCGCTTAATATCCTGTTTAACAGTTTTGCCAATAATCAGTTCTTCAAATTTTGGAGCCAATCCAAAACCTGGTCTTATTCTTCTAATATATTCAGGTTTGATGGCTTCCCCAGACTTCATATCTTTAACAAAATAAACTGAACGTCTAAACTTAACATTTGATTTTTCAGCTGGCTTCCTATCATATCCAGCAACTCCAAGAGATGTCCATGCGTCCTTCACTTCAATACAAAGTAATTCTAACTCAGAAGGTTCAATAGAAAATTCAGAATCTGGTCCTTTATCACTTCGATCTAAAATAAAGTGTTTTTCTATTATTGTAGCCCCTAAAGTCGTTGCAACAATAGAAGTAGTATTTGTCAAAGTATGGTCAGATAGTCCAACTTGAATACCTAGTCTTTTAGACAAATCAGGAATGGTTAGTAAATTAGATTGCTCAATTGGAGCAGGATAACTACTTAAGCAATGTAGAAGAACCAATTTTTCACAGCCTGCGTCTCTTGCAGAGACAACCATTTCCTCAATTTCTTCAAAGTTGGCCATTCCAGTTGACATAATTAATGGCTTTCTAGTTGAGGCAATATATTTAATTAAGGGTATATCAGTTGCCTCAAAAGATGCTAACTTATAGGCTGGAACATTTAAATCTTCTAATAAGTCAACTGCAGTTTCATCAAAAGGAGTTGAAAAACAGGTGATACCTAATCTTTTTGCATGGTCAAACATAGTTTTATGCCAATCGAAAGGAGTTTGAGCCTCCTTATACAAGTCATACAATTTATAACCACTCCATAATCCATCTTTAATAATAAAATCTTCACAATCTGAATCTATTGTCATTGTGTCTGCAGTATATGTTTGAAGTTTGACTGCATCAGCACCACAAGATTTAGCTTGACTAATAGTATCCAGCGCTTTTTGCAAGCTACCATTATGGTTTGCAGAAAGTTCTGCAATGATATAAGGTGACTGCTCAGAGCAAATCTTTCTTCCATTGATTAATATCTCAGACATCATTTTCTTTTTTTTTAAAACTTACTTTAGCAATTAACTTACAATCAGATAAATGTGGGCTCTCAAATTCTAGCCTGTAACTTTCAATCTCCATAAATGCCTTTGGATATCCTGGCGCATCTAACATACGTATAAAATTATACGCCTCCTCTAATGATAAATGATTTGGAATCAAACTCTAAACACAATATTCATTAATTCAAACGCTTAAAGTTACTATGACTTATTGGACCTTCTAGGATAGAATTTACATCTAATCCATCTTCACACTTTCTAATAATTTCAAATATTGGATCAAGTTCTTCAAAATATCCATCTACGAACTCTTGTTTGTGCTCAATACAAGCATAAACACTGTTAGCTGCAAGATAGCCTTTTTTTAGCATCTCTTGAGTAATAAAGGTTTTATAAGATAGCGCATTGGGTGAGTTAAATGTAAATCCACACAGTGCTGGTAGACCCCAGGTGCTAATGTCTAATTCATACTTATCCGCTAAACTTTGCCATTGGCTAGAAATACCACTACCAATTTTAGTAATAGTCTTCCAAGACTGCTCTCGCTCCATAACTTCGAGTGTTTTTAATGCTGCAGTTGGTCCAATACGCTCAGTCCAGAATGTTGAACTAATAAAGGTTTTTTGTGTCGCTTCCATAAATTCTTGCCTACCAATACATGCAGAAATTGCATAGCCATTTCCTAGAGCCTTAGCAAAAATAGCTAAATCAGGGTCTACACCATATTTTTTATGCAGGCCACCAAAAGTTTCTCTAAACCCCGAGGTACACTCATCAAAAATTAAGATGATATTATTTTCAGTAGCTAGATTCCTTACCTTTTGCAAGTATTTGTCTCCTGGCCCTTTATTCCTAGAAACTTCCATTTTAATAGCGGCAATTTCACCCTTATTATCTTTCACTAACTGTTCTAATTGTTCAATATTATTGTAATTGAAAGGCAGAGTTGTTCCGGTCAGTCCTCTAGGAACACCACTAGACTGAAGGCCTGGTAAAAGATGCCCATCAAGATTATTAACACTATTAAGATTGGTAGAGAGATACCAATCATGCCAGCCATGATAACCACAAATTGCAACTTTATCCCTACCGGTCGCTGCACGCGCAATACGCACTGCAATTGCATTAATTTCACCGCCTGCTCGGGCAAAGCGAACCATATCAGCCCAAGGATGAATATCAACCAATTTTTCAGCTAAATACACCTCTTCTGGGCAATTAAATGTTGACATATTTCCATCCTTAACAGTTTTCATTACTGCCTCATCAACTTCAGGATTTCCATAGCCCAGGATATTAGTACCAATACCCATGATAGACATATCAATATATTCTTTTCCATCTAAATCCCAAACCTTACACCCCTTAGACTTACGAAAGTAAGAAGGCCATTTTTCAGGTAAAAACATTTCTGGTCTTTTAGAAAGTAGCATGTTCCCGCCAGGAATAATCCTCTTCGCTCTTTTATAAAGTTTTTGGCCTGTGCCTATTGTTATCCCCTCATTATTTTTAATTTTTTGGTTTTCTACAAAAAGCTCAGGGCATGACTCTCTTAACCTCAATACTTGATTCCAATTAAACAATATGTCAGGTGAAAAATGGTTAAACACATTGGTTACTACAACTAAATCTTCTGGCTCATCTACTGACCACCTAAGACTGGATAAATTTTCAACATGCTGCATTGAGGATTTTGAAAAACTATCTGAATTAATTATATATGGAGTTACATGCTCTCTATCAAAGTCGGAGTTGGTTTCATTATTAGCTCGCTGAAGAGCTTTAAACGATATGACTTCAATATCTAAACCATCTGGATAGGTTGGCGGATTTATATTACTAAAATAATCAACTCCAGTTGTTTTATAACCTCTGATACAGCAATCAACAAGCTCGGCATCTACTAATGGACAATCACCTGTAATACGGACAATCACATCTGCATTTAAATATTTAGCTGATGTATAGAGCCTATTTAAAACATCTTTTTCACTGCCTCTTGTAATCCTATATCCTAAAGATTCGACCACTGATTGTAGTTCATCATTTTGTGACTCTTCAGATGCTGCAACAACAACCTCATCCAGCTCACAAGATTGAGACAGGCGAGTCAGTAGTAATTCAATCATTGGCTTATTGACAATAGGCTTTAACACTTTTCCTGGAAGTCTAGTTGAACTCATTCTTGCTTGAACTAATGCAATTATCATTATGCAATTCCTAAAATACTGTAAAAATTTTATTTAATCAATAATTTTAAAGACCTCTTATCGTAAGATGAAGTAAAAAAAATAACCATTTTTTTCTTAATTATTGATTTCAACTTTCAGATTTTATCCAAAGCTCTTTAAGAATAATATTTGCTGCACGTTTTCCAGCATCTCCATTATTATGCTCAGAAAAATAGTCTCTTATCATTTCTTTACGATATTTTTTTTTCTGTTGCCACAGCTTCTCTATTTCTTCAATAGGCTGCGAAAGAAACTCTCTAATATTTTTATAAAAATCACTTTCGTCGTCATTAAAAACAAATATACCTTGCGACAAACTTTTATACGCTTCACTTGTTAAGGGGTTATCATACTTGCGATTAATAAAAACAACAGGCTTCCCAGACATTATAGGCCAGCCTAAAGTACTTGTTGCCTGTGAAGTAACAAATATTTTATGATCAGAAATTAAGTAACGCATATCAATTTTTTTAGCAAAAAGATTCATATTACTCGCTTTTTCTGGATACATTAATACAGGATCTACATCAGCATATCTTCGATTATCCTCTGGATATGGCTTATAACAAACTTTATGTGGTAATTTACTCAACACATTAGCAATAAGAAGCTGTTCGTCTTTTGCATTTCCGTAGTCTGTTTTTTGTGCCAAACTAAGGCCCATATGGTATAGATTTGTCGATATGTAAACTATAGGTGTTAACTCTTTACCTTTCGTTTGCATATCTCTCATTCTCATTAGGCGCTGAGGCATACCAACCGTGAAAAACTGAGATTTATTAAAAAAAGTATTTTTCTCGATATTCGCAATCTTAGAATTATAAGTAAATACGATATCTGATGCGCTATTATCAAGTGCATTCTGTATTAATTTGTGCGCTTCACTAATTTCTACAGTTACACCATGCTGACTAGAAATTAGAGGTATAGCAAATTGTCTACAAATGCAAGCTAAAGCCTGTCCTTTTGTATTCCCTGGTGCGTTTGCTAAAACGAATTGCTTTACATTTTTGTTTTTTACAATGACCTTTTTCCACTCATTTACACATAAGCCAAAATGGTTTATTTCAGCACTTAGATGCGACTTAAATAATTTCATAACAGTTGAAACAGCAGATGGAACAACCCATTTTTCGACTTTTTTTTGCATTATTGGCAAAATATCATTATATAATTTTTCAATATTTATATCTGGTGTTACTCCCTTTTCGTTAGGCAAGCTATTTAATTGAACTCTGGAGACTTTAACACCGCTCATAATTAATGAATATGCTATCTCAATATTTAATTCATTCTCATTTGGCATAATAACTTCTCTTTTAAAGAGGCCATTAGGGAGATTCTTCATTAATTTTATTGCGAGGCGATAAATGAGGGTTTGATAGCCAGCAATTTTATAACGCCGAAAGAACGAAACACCACGAGTAGTAAGCATTTTCCATTTGTCATTCTTTAAAGTGTAATCAACCTTCAAAAATGAATTGTTAGATGAAAGTAATTGATCCCAAGGGGAATTCATTATATTTCCTGCGGGGCCCGACTTTCCCTCAACATAAATGAATAGCCTGTGATTATTAAAATCATTATCATTTAAACATGCAGCTTTATAGACTATTTTTTGAAACCTGTATGCTGATTGGGAAATAATCATTGCCAACTCTCGCCCAACACCATCAACACCCGATGCTTTATCGAATATTGTCTCATTTAACTTTTTTATTTCATTTTGAAATAAGGCTATCTCTTCAGTAGTCCATCGTTTTTCAATGTTCTTAATATTTTTATTTTTATTCCACAAAAGAGAAGGTGAACTAGTTTTAATTATTGCTGATTGAGGCAATCCATTCTTATAAGCCCACTCTAAAGCCTGCGAACTATCACAAAAAACAGTGTGGTATTTTGAGAAGTCAGGAAAATCTTTGTCTTTGATTGTCTTGCCCAAGGTTATACTTTCCAATTTGAAGGGTTTAATAAAGTTTTATCGTCAACTTTTAAATGAGAAAATTCAGTTATATCAAAATTAATATTCTCTAGATTAACAACTTCGTAGAGGTGCTCTAACGTATTTATACCCAATACCACTTTATCAATCTCTTTAATGCTTTTAACAAATCCAAGAGAGAGTTGAATTGCACTAATATTTCGTCTATTAGCTTCCTGATGAAATGCTTTTACTTTTTCTAATAATGGCTTGAAAGATAAGGGGAGAATTTCTTGTGGTGACAATAATAATCCTTGAAGAAAAACACTCCTGGCATGAATTTCAACCTCCTGTTTCTTTAGTTTTTTTAGCTCACCTCCATCAATTAACCTTTGATCTAATATGTTAATTGGTATTTGCACCAAATCAACTGGATAATTAGACAACAAATAGTTGATTTGCTCTCGATCGTATAAAGAAACTCCAATTTTTTTTATAAATCCATCTTTTTTTAACTGCTGCATTGCTTCAAATATTTTCTCTCCACCAGGTAAGAAAATATTATTACAATTATGTAAAAGTAACCCATAAATGGACTCTTTTTTTAATTTGCTAAGAGAGCTTTTAAAGCTATCAAGCATCTGATTTATATGTTTAATTCCAATAGAATTAGATTTTATATCAGGAATTTTAGTTATTATCTTCCAATCATTATCAATATCAATAACCTCGCCTAAAACTTCTTCTGAATTACCATATGATGATGCAGTATCCAAAGTATTTATACCATTTTTCCAAGCATATTCTAAAATATTTTTAGCTTCATTTTTTTGAGTCTTTCCTAGCTGATTCGTAATACCATAATGCATTCCAAATTGAACTGTTCCTAATGCTATTTCTGGCATATTAAATATCTTCATAAATTAATGGTTAAATGTTGTCTAGCAATTACATGAGTACAAAAACCCTCTTTAAAATGTGATATTGACAATTCTTTTTCAGTAGGATTTGTTCTGTCTATATTAAGATGTTTTTGGCCAATTTCGTACCATGTAACACTTTTTTTCTTTAAAGTTTCTATAGCTTTTAACTGAATTGGATGACCAATGGGTTTATCAAATAATTCTCTTTTATGCACCCCAACACAATATAAGCCGTGAAAATGAGAAAATGTAAATAAGCCGGCTCCAACAAGATCTTTTGAATCATCAGAAGCAGTTATCAAAAAAGATTCTGAAGAATTAATTTGCTTCTTCTGGATGCTCCAACTCAAATTGGTCCTGGTTTTTCTTCCTGCAACAAACTCGTGTAATGATTTAAATTTTTCAAAAAGTTCATCAGTTACTTGTTCATGAACTTCAATCTTCCAATGTTTATTACCTTTATTGACAAGTGGCTTATAGCTCTTTCTAAACTTTAATCGAATTACCTCAAGTGGTAAAGATAAATCAACTAATAAGTGATATGAAGAAAATGCCTCATGTGCTTTTTCTAGCCACATTAAATACCAACTAGTTAATTGATCATTTCGCATATTAACAAATTGACACTGAGAAACACCAAGGTTACTTGACAAAGTATAGATTGCCTCAGAAATTTGAGACTCAAGCTTTTTCTTAACCTTGCGTGCTAAAGTTGATATGAAAATTGGTTCAACAACTTCAATACCATTACTACTTATAACCCAATTAAGATCGTCATCCTGATGAACCATTAATGGCATTATTCCAACAGGAAGCTTTTTGTTGTAAAGAACCAAAGATAAATTAAAAGCATTATTTTCTGAAAAATAAGCAGCAAAATATTGAGTAGTATTAAATAAATGAAAAATAGAAGCGTCACCTTTGCATTGATTTAAAACAGATTGCCATCCTTCAGCATGGGCATTAGCATCTGGAATAATGTCTTGGATAATTTGGATTAATTGCTCTTTTGTCATTTTTTTAGTCCAGTAACTAAAATCCAGATTTTAAGGCTACAATTACTTTATCTTGGTCATCAAAGCTTAACTGAGGAAACAATGGCAAGCTAATTGCCTTTGAATAATAAGACTCTGATACAGGGAAGTCCCCAAATTTAAAACCCATCTCTTCATAATAAGGATGTGTGTGAACCGGAATATAATGAACATTAACACCAATATCACTCTCCCTTAATATATTAAATATTTTTGCGCGATCTTTATTGGTTCTGCTACTATCAACCTGAATTGGGTAAAGGTGTAGGGCAGAATATGAAAAATTAGACTGATGAGGTTTTATTAATGGAAGTTTTTCTAATAACTGGTCGTATCTTTCCTGAAGCAAATGTCGCCTAGCAACAAATTTATCAAGTCGCTTCATTTGACTAATACCAAGTACAGCCTGTAAATCTGTCATACGATAATTAAACCCCAGATCTACTTGCTGATAAAACCATTCGCCTTCTGATTGCTTTGTCATTAATGATTTATTACGAGTGACTCCATGGCTACGGAATAGTTGCATTTTTTTAGCAATATTTTTTGAATTAGTTGTAGCTATACCCCCCTCTGCAGTAGTAATAATTTTAACAGGATGGAAACTGAAAACAGTTATATCAGAATATTGACATCCACCAATAGGACTTCCTAAATACTTTCCTCCAATTGCGTGTGAGGCATCTTCAATTATAAAAAATCCATATTTTTTACTTAACATATGAATTTTTTTCATATCACAAGATTGGCCAGCAAAATGAACTGGCACAATAATTTTTGGAAGTTTATCTTCTCTTTTTGCTTCAATTAATTTTTTTTCTAATTTTTGGACAGATAAATTATATGTTAGTGGATCAATATCAACAAAATCTATCTTAGCCCCACAATAGAGTCCACAATTTGCAGATGCCGTAAATGTATTTGGACTAGTCCAAAGCCAATCGCCCTCTCCAAGCCCTAAGGCCATACAACTAATATGCAATGCCGAAGTTGCACTATTAACCGCAACTGCATGCTCTACAGCACAATAATGTGAAATTGACTCTTCAAATAAAGGCACTTTTGGCCCTTGTGTAAGGAAGTCAGATTTTAAGACACCTATAACTGAATCTATGTCAGCCTGATTAACATCTTGTTTTCCATATGGAATCACTCTTATATATTCCCAATCTTATCTTTATTTCTCTCAATCCATTTCTTAAGTTTAGAGATTTTCATCCATTCTTTATTGCTATCAGAGCAGTAAACAAAGTCTGAATTTACTTTAATGCCTGTTCCAATTCTCACAGAATCGTTACTCCAGTCATTAATAGAAGGTAAAATTTTAAAATATTCTGAATATTCATATGTATGGATAGAATCCTCAGCTCCAATCATTTGCTCATGTATTTTTTCACCTGGTCTAATACCAACCTCTTTCTGAATTGCTTTATCATCAACAGCTAGTGCAATATCAGTAACTCTCATAGATGGAATTTTTTTAACATAAATCTCACCACCATTCATATCATTGAAGGCTTGCCAAACTAACTCAACACCTTCCTCTAATGTAATCATAAATCGAGTCATTCTATAATCAGTAATTGGCAAAACTCCATCTTTGGCAATAGACATAAAATATGGAATAACCGAACCACGGGACCCCATCACATTTCCATACCTAACAACTGAAAAAATCGTATTATGAGAACCGCTATATGAATTTCCAGAAACAAAAAGCCTATCAGAAGTTAGTTTAGTTGCGCCATAGAGATTTGCTGGACTGCTTGCCTTATCTGTAGACAAGGCAATAATACGCTTAACACCCTTGTCTATACAGGCATCAATAAGATTCATCGCACCAAAAACATTAGTTTTTACACATTCAAATGGATCATATTCTGCAGTAGGGACAATCTTGGTAGCTGCAGCATGCACAACATAATCAACTCCATCCAATGCACGATATAGCCTATCTTTATCACGAACATCTCCAATTAAAAAACGAACTCGAGGATCATCTTTGAATAATTTAGCCATTTCCCATTGTTTCATTTCGTCACGAGAAAAAATTATAATTCTTTTAGGATTGTATTTTTCCAGTGTCATTGGAACAAAGGTATGCCCAAATGAACCAGTTCCTCCAGTTATAAGAATATTTGAATTGGTCAACATTTTATTTCCTTAATTTAAACACTATTCATGATAATTATAAGTCGAATATCCTTTTGACTGCCAGAGGTTATCTCGTTCAGCCTCTTCTAAATCAAACTTAACCATCTCTTTAACTAACTCAATGAAGGATATCTTTGGAGCCCAATTTAATTTTTCTTTTGCTTTTTTTGAATCACCCAATAATGTTTCGACCTCTGTAGGTCTAAAATACCTTTTATCAATTCGAATGATAGTGTTATTTGTTTTTCTATCAACACCCACTTCATTAACACCTCCTCCATTCCATGAAATTTCAATACCAACTTCATTAGCCGCAACTTCAATAAATTCACGGACTGAATGCTGCTTACCTGTGGAAATTGTAAAATCTTCTGGTTTATCTTGTTGCAACATTAGCCACATCATTTCCACATAATCTTTAGCATGCCCCCAATCTCTCTTTGCATCAATATTACCCAAATAAACACAATCTTGTAATCCCAATTTAATACGTACTAAAGCCCTTGTGATTTTGCGTGTAACAAAAGTCTCACCTCGCACTGGTGACTCATGATTAAATAAAATACCATTACAAGCATATATGCCATATGCCTCCCTATAATTAATAGTAATCCAATATGCATACAATTTAGCAACAGCGTAAGGACTTCTTGGATGAAATGGGGTTTTCTCATTTTGAGGCGTCTCTTGAACTTCGCCAAATAGCTCTGAAGTAGAGGCCTGATAGTACTTAGTTTTCTTTTCTAATCCAAGGATTCTTATCGCCTCTAAGATTCTTAAGGCTCCCAATGCATCTGAATTAGCGGTATATTCTGGAGCTTCAAATGAAACAGCAACATGTGATTGCGCTGCTAAATTATATATCTCATCTGGCTGCACCTCCTGAATTATCCTAATTAAACTTGATGAGTCCGTCAAATCACCATGATGAAGAATGAACTTAGGATTATCATCATGTGGATCTTGATAAAGGTGGTCAATCCTATCAGTATTAAACAGGGAGGATCTGCGCTTTATTCCATGAACATAATATCCCTTCTCTAGGAGAAGTTCAGCAAGATATGAACCATCTTGACCTGTTATTCCTGTAATTAATGCTTTTTTAGACACTTGCTTAACCTCTTAATTTATTTTTATTTTTTAAAAACCATTCATATGTATCTTTAAGGCCGTCTTGTAGAGTAATTTTGGGTTTCCAATTAAAGCTCTCCATTTTAGACACATCAAGCAATTTCTTTTTAGTACCATCGGGCATATTAATATTAAAAACAATTTCACCACAAAATCCAACAACTTCTTCAATAATTTTCGCAACATCATTAATTGTAATATCTGAACCAGTACCAATATTAATATGTGAAAGCATCGGATCTATTTTGCTTTCTAATATTTTTTTATCTATACCCATGATATGTATTGATGCCGATGCCATATCATCCACATGAAGAAATTCACGCAATACCTTCCCACTGCCCCAAACCTCAACAGAAGATTTGTTTTTAACCTTAGCCTCATGAAATTTTCTAATTAATGCAGGAATCACATGGCCATTTTTAGGATGAAAATTATCATTAGGTCCATAAAGATTAGTTGGCATTATACTTCTATAGTCAGTATGATATTGACGGTTATATGATTCACAAAGCTTAATTCCAGCAATCTTTGCAATAGCATATGGTTCATTTGTTTGCTCTAGTTGACCTCTTAATAAATAATCTTCTTTAATCGGTTGTTGTGATTCTTTTGGATAAATACAAGAACTTCCTAAAAATAATAACTTATTTACTCCTGCCAAATAAGAGCCATGAATAAGGTTTGCTTCAATTATTAGGTTTTGGTAGATAAATTCTGCAGGATAAGTATTATTAGCATGAATTCCACCTACTTTGGCTGCAGAAATAACAACATAATCTGGTTGCTCATTTTGCAAAAAATTATGGACATTTTGCTGATTAGTAAGATCTAATTCTGAGCTGGAACGCGTTATGATGTTTATAAACCCTTTTTCATGCAACTTTCTGACAATTGCAGAGCCGACCATGCCATTATGGCCTGCAACATAAATTTTATCATTAGGATTCATCATATATAACCATCGCACTATAACCTTAAAGCCAAAAACTTTACATACCCAACCAATCTTGAAATTTTATTTCTAACTCTAACAGGCCAATCTCAATCTTTTTACAATGTAAAGTTTATTATAAAAACTCTTCTAAATACATTTTTAGGCAACACCATAGAGTCCACAGTATGCCATGATTTATCACTCTTAACAAATCCTGTAATATTGTTAGCTATGTATTTTGATTTATATAGTTGTTCATAATTATTATGAAACTTTGAAATTAATTTAGTTTCTTTTATATGGGTATTCTTTTTACCCAATAAACTCCATTTACTTTTTTGATCTTGGCTTGCATTATTTTTTGTTTTAAAAAAAATAGTTTCTCCATGATATTTAGAGAGCCAATTTTTATCAGGAAAATATAAAAGTAGGGTAAATAATTTGTATTTAGAATCTGTATGTATCGGGAGCATTGTCGATGATTTTGCTTCAGAAAACATAAATTTAACTGAGATATTATTAAACAATTTATCAACTAATTTAGAATTATCAACATATTTTCTATACTTATTTTTTCTAAAAAAGTATTTGAAACCTTTATGATGACTAATAGGCTTATTTAACAAATTCAAAGCATCGTATACAAACTTATTATCAGTTAGTAATGACAAGAAATGAGACCACTCTGGACTTTTAATAAAGAAATCATTGACTCGATTATTTGAAACATTAGACTTATCAAGCATATCTAGAGCATTAAACTTTAGAATCATTCTATTATAATTATCTTCTTCAAGCAAAGCTCTTTCAGGAAAGGTTTTATCCAAAGCAAGAAAAAAATCTAAAGGTAAGAAGTTATCTGCTTCAAATATATAAAAATCTTCATTTATTACTTTTGTTAACCTTTTGGACAAAAGTATATCTTTTACTTTAGGCTTAATCATTAGCTAGATAGTTGGAATAATAATTAATCATTTCATAGTGTACTCGTTTCATAAAAAATCCTAAGATTAATTTTTAAACAATTTTGGATGACTACCGAGAGATGAATAATAATCTAGTAGAATAAAGGACAAGTTTTTTTACGTGCAAATGATTTGTTATATTTTATAATCTACCATCGGAAAATTCAAGGATTGACTTTAGATCAAATACAACTTGTTTATCATTATTTAGCTTAAGTTTTCTATACTTATCGTGAGCTACAGCAACTACTATTGTATTGTAATCTTGATAGTTTAAATCATAAGTCAAATCCAAATTATATGTTTTTTTTACTTCATCCTTATCTGCCCAATAATCTGAAACATCTACAGAGCATCTAAAGCTCTCTAACTCATGGATTAAATCTATAACTTTAGAATTTCTAATATCAGGACAATTCTCTTTGAATGTAATACCTAGAACTAGCACTCTTGATTTATCAACTTTATGTCCTTTGTTAATCATAAGTTTTACAACTTGGTTTGCAACATATATTCCCATATAATCATTTATCTTTCTTCCTGCTAATATTACTTCAGGATTGTATCCAACCTGCTGCGCCTTATGAGTTAGATAATATGGATCTATACCAATACAGTGCCCTCCAACCAAGCCTGGCTTAAATGGTAAGAAATTCCACTTTGAGGAAGCGGCATCTAAAATAGCATTTGTATCTAAATCAAGCTTATTAAATATTATTGCAAGCTCATTAATGAATGCAATATTAATATCTCTTTGAGAATTTTCAATTACCTTTGCAGCCTCCGCTACCTTAATTGAAGGTGCAAGATGTGTTCCAGCAGAAATAATACTTGCATATAGATCATCTATTTTCTTTGCAATTTGTGGCGTACTACCAGAGGTAATTTTAATTATTTTTGTTAGTGTGCGTTTTTTGTCACCTGGGTTAATTCTTTCAGGTGAGTAGCCACAGAAAAAATCTTTATTAAAAATAAGTTTAGAGTAATTCTCCAGAACGGGTACACATTCTTCTTCGGTTGCCCCAGGGTAAACAGTAGACTCATATATTACAATATCTTCCTTCCCAAGCATCCTTCCAACTATCTCTGATGCTTTTAATAACGAAGATAAATCTGGCTTATTAAATTTATCAACTGGGGTTGGAACAGTTATGATGTAGACGTTACAATCTTTTATATCTTCAGTTTTAGCTGTATATTTTAATTTTTTTGATAATTTTAACTCTTTTGATCCTACCTCTAAAGTTCTATCAACTCCAACTAATAACTCATTAATCCTTGATTTGTTAATATCAAAACCAAAAGTCTTATAAGATTTCCCAAACTCAATTGCCAAAGGTAGGCCCACATAGCCTAAACCAATAATTGCTATTTTGATTTCCTTTGACTTAGACATGATAATTCAAATACCAATTGATAAAATTTTCAACACCTTTATTCATCAACATTTGAGGTTTAAAATCAAAATCTTTTATTAAATCTTGAATATCTGCATAAGTATCAGGAACATCTCCAGGCTGAAGAGGCATTAATTCTTTTTTGGCTTTTATTTTTAGAGATTTTTCAATTGCCTCAATATAGTCCAAAAGTTTTATTGGTTGATTATTGCCAATATTGTAGACCCTCCAAGGAGCTGAAGAAGATCCAGAATCAGGAGCATCTCCGCTCCATTTTTCATTTTTACTTGCTGGTTTTTTCAGCACTCGACTTATTCCCTCAACGATATCATCGATGTAAGTAAAGTCTCTCCGATGATTACCATAATTAAATACTTGGATTTTTTCACCAGCTAAAATAGCTTTAGTAAATTTAAAAAGTGCCATATCCGGCCTTCCCCAAGGACCATAAACTGTAAAAAATCGAAGTCCAGTTGTAGGTAAGCCATATAAGTGACTATATGTATGAGCTAAAAGTTCATTAGTTTTCTTACTTGCTGCATAAAGGCTAAGTGGATGATCTACATTTTGATGAATTGAAAATGGCATTTTAGTATTTGATCCATAAACAGAGCTACTTGATGCATAAACAAGGTGCTTCACTTTAGAATGCCTACAACCTTCAAGAATATGAGTAAAGCCAACAATATTCGTTTTAACATATGCCAATGGATTTTCAATTGAATAGCGCACTCCTGCTTGAGCTGCTAAATTTACTACAGAATCAAAACAATACTCAGCAAATAATCCCTTGACAGCCTCTTCATCTTCAATATCCATACGTATATGAGTATAGTTTGGATGTTTTAGGTGACGAGCAAGTCTTCTTTCTTTGAGGATAGGATCATAATAATCATTATGGTTATCAATGCCTACTACTTTATCTCCAGAATCAAGTAATTTAATACAAAGAGCTGAACCTATAAATCCAGCAGAGCCAGTTACTAATATTGTCATAGTGTTTTTTTAATTTAAGTTAAATAAATCCCGAGTATAAACTTTAGCCATTACATCTTTAATTTCATCAGTAACTCTATTGGCTACTATTAACTCAGAAATCTCTTTAAATTCATCTAGATTTTTAATTACTTCTGAGTTAAAGAATCTATCTTCATCAATTACTGGCTCAAAAATAACTACTTTGATACCTTTAGCCTTTAATCTTTTCATAATCCCCTGCACTGAAGATGATCTAAAATTATCAGATCCAGTTTTCATGATTAAACGATAAATACCAATTACTTTATGATTTTTACTAATAATTGAGTCTGCAATAAAATCTTTACGAGTTATATTGGCATCAACAATAGCACTAATTAAACTATTAGGAACATTTTCATAGTTTGCTCGCAATTGCTTAGTATCTTTAGGTAAACAATATCCACCATATCCAAACGAAGGATTATTATAATGACTTCCTATTCTTGGATCCATCCCAACACCTTCAATAATATCCTTAGAATCTAACATATGGGTTTCGGCATATGAATCTAATTCATTGAAGAAAGAGATACGCATAGCAAGATAGGTATTTGAAAATAATTTAATGGCTTCAGCCTCAGTTGAGCTCGTATAAAGAACACTAATATCTTTCTTATGAGCGCCTTCAATGAGAAGATCAACAAATTTTTTCGCACGATCTGATTTTTCGCCTATGATTATTCTAGAGGGATAAAGATTATCATAAAGAGCTGTGCCCTCTCTTAAAAATTCTGGAGAAAAAAGTATACTATCAAAGTCAAGTTTTTCTCTTATTGCCTTAGTATATCCAACAGGAATAGTTGATTTAATAATAATAACTGTAGCTGGATTTATTTTAATCACCTCTTTAATAACCTCTTCAACTGACTCGGTATTAAAATAATTTGTTTCTATATCGTAGTCAGTAGGTGTTGCTATAACAACAAAATCTGCATCCTGATAGGCTTCTTGAGTATTTAACGTTACCCTAAAATTTAGGGCTTTATTTTTTAGAAATTCTTCAATCTGAATGTCATCTATAGGTGATATACCTTTATTTAACATATCAACTCTTTCAGGCAAAATATCAGTTGAAATTACCTCATGATGTTGTGATAATAACATCGCACTTGCAAGTCCAACATATCCAGTTCCTGAGACAGCGATTTTCATAGAGTTCCTTTTGAATAAAATTCAATAACCATTATTACAAAAAGAGCTTATTAAGCTCAATAACTAAAGTTGATAAAAAAGATAATTTTATAACAGCTTTGAGCTAATTAATAAGAATCAAAGAAAATAACATAAAATGAATTTGCTATATTTTTGCTAATCTATAAAATGTAACAAGATTGTAATGAAAACCTTATTAAATAACAACACTTCAGCTTTTATAATATAGCAAATGATCTATAACGATACAGACTTCAATAATAAGACAATTTTAATTACCGGTGGTGCCGGATTTATTGGAAGCAATCTTGCCTTCTACTTACAAAAGAACTTTCCTAACTCTAATATTATTATTTTTGATTGCTTCCGAAGTGAATCTATTTTTTCTAATGGGAATCTTCAAAGCTTTGGTCATTATAAAAATTTAATTGAATTCCAAGGAAGAATAATCTGTGGCAATATAAATAATTCAACTCACTTAAGTTTACTGTCTGACTATAAATTTGATTATATATTTCATCAAGCAGCTATTTCAGATACAAGAGTTGATGATCAAGCGATAGTAATGGAGACAAATGTTAATTCATTTTATAACCTTTTAAAAATCGCTAAGAAAAATCAAGCAATAATGATTTATGCAAGCTCTGCAGCTACATATGGGAGTGTACCCTCTCCTCAAACTGAAGGCCATGAGGTGCCCGAAAACCCATATGGCTATAGTAAGCTTATGATGGATCAAATTGCGTATCAATACTCTAAAGATAACCCTGAGATGACAATTGTAGGGCTAAGATATTTTAATGTTTATGGGCCTAGAGAGTTTTATAAAGCAAAAACTTCTTCAATGATAATTCAACTTGGACATCAAATTCTTAGCGGTAAGGCTCCAAGATTGTTCAATAATTCAGATAAGATTCTTAGGGACTTTATTTACATTGATGATGTTATTCAGGCAAATATTAAAGCATGTCAAGCCAAGAAAAATGGGCACTATAATATTGGTACGGGTAAGCCAAGAAGCTTTCAAGATGTCGCTGATATCTTGCAAAAAGAACTAGGTACTGAATTTCAAACTGAATATTTTCCAAACCCATATGATGGCTATCAAATGCATACTCAGGCTAATATAACATCTTCAATGCGATATCTAGAATTTAAACCAGAAATAACTCTAGAAAATGGGATTAATTCATATATACCAGAGATAAAGCGCCTTTATGGGTCTGAGAAAATATGATCAATTTTACAAATAAATCACCAAAAATACTGGTTATTGGCGACTTAATGATTGATCAATATCTTTGGGGCTCTTGTGAACGAGTTTCGCCTGAAGCACCAGTACCAATAATTAATGTTACTCAAGATAGTGAAGTTCTTGGCGGCGCTGGAAATGTAGTAAATAATCTTAAAAAACTTGGAGCTGAAGTTGATATCCTTAGTGTAATTGGAGATTGTAAGACCTCTAAGGAATTAAAGTATTTATTAAAAGAAATTGGAGTTAGTACAAAACATCTAATTAAACAAAGAAAACGCATTGTTTCAAAAAAGACTAGAATTATAGCATCCCAGCAGCAAGTTGTTAGATATGACCATGAAAGTACTGATGATATTGATATTCAGTCTGAAGATGCACTAATGAACATCTTTGTAAACAACATTAATAATTATGAAATCATACTTTTATCAGACTATGGAAAAGGAGTTCTAACAAATAAAATTACTAGGAAAGTAATTCACTTAGCAAAGCTAAGTAATATTAAAGTTCTAGTTGACCCCAAGGGAACTAATTATTCAAAATATAAAGGGGCATATCTCCTTACCCCTAATAAAAAAGAAGCATCTGAAGCAACAAAAATAAATATTAAAGACAAAGCTAGCCTTCTTGAAGCTATTTCTCAGCTTAGATCACAATTTGAACTAAGTGTATCTGTTATTACTATGAGCGAACAAGGAATTGCGGTTTATGATGATCAATTACGCGTCAAGCCGACTATTACAAAAGAAGTCTTTGATGTAACTGGAGCTGGAGATACAGTTCTTTCCTCGCTTGGATTTGCTATGGCTTGTAGTGCAAATATTGATGAAGCTATAGAGTTTGCAAACCTTGCAGCTGGAGTAGTAGTTAGTAAAATTGGAAGTGCTACTGCAACATTAAATGAGATTATTGAGCACGAATCAAGCTTAAAAAAATCTACAAGTGATAAACATATTAAAAATTTCAATGAAATTGCTCAACTTAGTATTGAACTCAAGGCAAAAAATAGAAAAATTGTTTTTACAAATGGCTGTTTTGATATTCTTCATCTAGGTCATATTAAGTATCTTGAGTCAGCTAAAAGCTTAGGAGATATTTTGATTCTTGGCCTTAATTCTGATAGATCAGTTAACACTTTAAAAGGTGATGGGCGTCCAATTAACTCGCAAGATGATCGGAGCTATATACTGGCGGCACTTGAAGTCGTTGATTATGTTGTAATTTTTGATGAAGATACTCCCTATAATCTGATTAAACTTATCAAACCCAACATTCTTGTAAAAGGTAACGACTATAAAGGTAAAAAAGTAGTGGGGGAAGATTTAGTAGAAGAATTAATTTTAATAGAGTTTATTGAAGGTAGAAGCTCCACAAAAACAATTGAAAAAATCAAAAAAGGTAAATAAATATGAATTCAATCATTCATCAAGAGTTTCTTGAACATATTAATACTGGTCAAAAGGCAATGGAAAGCATCTCTAAAGATATTGAAATTGCGTCTATAACTTGTATTAATAGCCTTAAAAATAATGGAAAGATATTGATTTTAGGCAATGGTGGAAGTGCTGCTGATGCTCAACATATAGCCGCAGAACTGGTGGGTAGATACAAAACTGAAAGAAGAGGTCTAGCTGCTATTGCTTTAACTACTGATACATCAATAATTACCTCAATTAGCAATGATTATGGCTATGATAGTGTCTTTGAGCGTCAAATTCAGGCTTTAGCAAATGAAAGAGATGTTGTTATTGGAATTAGTACAGGCGGGACTAGTAAAAATGTAATCAATGCTCTAAGCTTTGCAAGTAAACTTGGTTGCAAAATTATTGGCTTGAGTGGAAAAGATGGAGGCGATATGAATAAAATATGCGATATAAATATTGTTGTCCCTTCTCAAGATACACCACGCATTCAAGAAATGCATATTTTTATTGGTCACACTATATGTCATTTGATTGATAAAGAATTCACAAATTAAAAGACTCAACTTCTTTTAGAACATCTTTTGCTTTAATCAATTTCATACAGTCATGATGTTTTAATGGACAAACTCTTTTCATGCACGGCTGACAATCTAGATTTTTTTTCAAAATAATACTTTTTTTACTGCTCCATTGAGAAGTTTCATTATCCTTAGTTGGGCCAAATATTGAAACTGTTGGAACCTTATAACAAGCCGCTATATGCATTGGACCACTATCACCAGTTATAAATAAATCAAAATTAGATATATGATAAATTAACTCAGAAATGTTAGTTTTACCTACAAGGTTTTGATAATTTTTGATTCCTTTTTTAACTAATATTCTCTCAATATCCATTGCAATCTCTTCTTCATTAGGTCCTCCCAAGATAAAAATATCAAATTGATTCGATAAATAAGTAGCTACTCCAGCAAATTCTTCGGGATACCAGCGTTTAGCATTACCATAAGATGCGCCAGGATTTATTCCAAGCCTAGGTTTCTTTTTTGTAACATCAATAGGCGCTTCTTTTAAATAAGTGTCAGAATAGATAGTTAAAGAACCAATTGGTAAATCAATATTTAAAGATTTATTAATAAATCTATTATATTTTTCAACTTGGTGATAACTTTGAAAACTATTTTTTTTATATTTATACTTTAAATCACTTTTAATAAAAAATTTATAAAAATTCGAACGAATTGTATTTCTAAATGAAACATACATATCAAATTTTCCAAGTTTTCTTGTGAGTAAAAATAAAGGGAAATATTTTTTATCTAAAACATGTGCATCAGAAATCTTAGGATGGTTCTTAAAAATTTGAATAGAAATTGATGACCCAATTAAAATAATCTCAGATTGCCCATGAAAATTAATCAAATTTTCAATTGCTGGAGTTGCCATTACTGTATCTCCAAGCCAACTAGGAAGTTCAATTAAAATTCTCATTTAACCAACTTATAATGCTTTTTACTGAGCTCAACATCAAAAAAATTTTCAATTTTGAGCATTATTCTGTGTTTTTTCTGTTTTTTTGTTAATTGATAATTGGGGTCAGCTTTAAAAACTCCTATATTATCTGGAAGCCAGTCTTGAATTATTTTTGGGTGAGTTCCTTTGAATTCTTTAATAATTTTTGAATCTATTTGAGAATAATCGATATTTGTATGTCTATTTCCCCAATATTTTTGTACTTGCTGACTCTTAAGATTCATTTGATCCTCACTCCTGACCCAGCCATAATGAAAACAGGATACACCAGTATGTTTTGCTCTTGGGTATCTGCCTTTTTTATTACTATCTAAAACTAGCCAAAAAAGACCATCAGGCGCATATGACCTAATTGAAGTTTTAATTATTCTAGCTTCAGAGCGATACCACCCAGGAGAATCTAAATATGTATTTGCATTGCCATAAAAATGATTAAAATCAAATGCTAACGCTTCTACATTAGAATCCTCTAAATTATCTTGCATTGCACTTTTAATTTTAATTAGGTCTTTCTCATGATATATCTCATCACCCTCAATATAGAAAGCCCAGTCTCCTAAACAATTAAATTGTGAAATCATTTTTTGTTGACCATAAACATAACCTCGGTCCTGCATAGTTTGATTCCATTTTGAATGAATAATACGAATTTTAGGATTTGAAATAGACTTGATAAGCAACAATGTGTCATCATCACTTTCGCCTACATTAATAATAAATTCATCAACAATAGGTAAAACTGATTGAATTGACTGTATGAAGGGATAACCTAATATCTGTCCATTTTTAATAAATGTAAAGGCGCTAATTTTCATTTTTAAATCATTTTTGATAACTAAAGAATTCTAATTTCTTTTCTACTTAGATTGGAAATAAATTCTTTTTTACCTGCATTAAACATAAATAACCTAGAATCAATATTTTTATTCAAGCTGATTGAAAAACCTAAATCATTAAGGTAATTTAGTAATTCAAAATCTCTATTTCCATGAAGTTCTCCAGTTATCCAGGATGTTTTATTAAGAAATTCATCTTTAAAGCTAGTTAAAATGTCATACTCAGCACCTTCAGTATCAATTTTAATTAAATCAATTGAAGTAACACCAGTCTCCTGAATAACATCATTAACATTTTTTACTTCACATTCAGTATAAGGTTCGCTCATATTTCCCTCAACCTCAGAGTAGAAAGATACGCCACCATAATTTTCTTCATCATCACTTAGGTAAAGTTTAAAACTTCCATTTTTAGCACCAAGTCCAAAATTAAAAACTTCTATATTATTAAATTGTGAGGTATTTTT
>ENA-OSJC01000078-OSJC01000078.1-marine-metagenome-genome-assembly--contig:-NODE-78-length-92679-cov-4.924051_pt1 | contig 92679 bp, 91 predicted proteins | sample MGYA00237885_ERZ534234 | MGnify/ENA primary metagenome ERZ534234 (study PRJEB26413, sample SAMN06343907) | marine metagenome | isolation source: coastal waters | place: Atlantic Ocean: West Antarctic...
AAGAATATTACTCCATTCTATAAGCTCTAAAACAGCTTCTTTGTTTTTTTTAACCTTAAAAGCAGAACGAACCCAAGATTGAAACCAACCCTCAAAGGTTGTGTCGTTTTCCTTCCCTTTTACAAAAGAAAGGGCCTTATTGTAGCTGCCACTGCTTTTTATTGTGGCCTTGTTAGAGAGTTCAGAAGAAAATCCTTTGTCCACTAAAGCTTTTCTAATAACGGCATTAGGAATTTTGTTTAAACGAATTCTTTGACATCTAGACAAAAGAGTATCCATTAAAAGCAAATCATCTTGTGCAACAAATAAAAAAAGAGTTTTTTCTGGAGGTTCCTCTATTAACTTAAGAAGTTTGTTGGTGGCGCTGGGGTTCATTTTTTCAGCCATCCATATAATAACCGCCTTCCATCCACCTTCATAAGATTTTAAAGAAATTTTTTTAATAATATCCTCAGTCTCATCTTTTCCAATTTTCCCCTGCTTATTATCAATACCAATAGACATGTACCAATCAAACAAATTTCCATATGGGTTTGAAAAGAGGAATTCTCTCCAGTTTGAAATAAAGTTCGAGGAGATTGCTTTGCTTTTTACATCTTGATTATTTGCAACAGGATAAATGAAATGTAAGTCAGGATGTTTAAGTTCGCTGATTTTTAAATTACAGTTCTCAGAACTTACAGCAAGGCTATTACAGAGAACTTTTCTTGCATATGCTATTGCCAAAGGCAATGCTCCAGAACCTTCAGGTCCAGAAATCAATTGACAGTGAGGAATCCTACCTGAAACACAATTTCTTTCAAGTTCTTTTTTTACAAAATCATGTCCAATAACATCTTTAAACAGCATGTTCCAAAGATAAAGTTTTTATATTCTTTAAACTTAACAATTCCATATCTTTGAAAATCAATTTTAGTTTAAAATGGTTTCAATAAACAAACAAAGTTTTAAAGGAAGAAAAGCAATAATTAGAGTGGACTTTAATGTTCCGATGAATTTAGAAAAAAAAGTGTTGGATAACTCAAGAATTCAAGCTGCAAAATCTACTATACTAAAGGTGATTAACGACGGAGGAAGCTGTATATTAATTTCGCACTTAGGAAGGCCAAAAGGAAAAGAAAAAAAATATTCTTTGGAGCCAATAATTCCTGAAATCGAAAGAATTTTACAAAAAAAAGTAATGTTTTCAGAAGATGTTTTAGGTAAAAAAACAAAAGAACTAACAAAATCTCTTGAGCCCGGTCAAATTCTGTTATTAGAAAACATAAGGTTTTATTCTGAAGAAACGAACGGAAACGAGATGTTTGCCAAAAAACTAGCCACCTACGCAGATTGTTACATTAACGATGCTTTTGGCACAGCGCACCGTGCGCATGCCTCAACAACAGTCATTGCAAAGTTTTTTAGTAAGAACAAGTTTTCTGGGCACCTCCTTTCCAAGGAAGTAGAATCAATAAAAAAAGTTCTAGAGGCTGGAGAAAAACCGCTTTTAGCAATTTTAGGAGGAGCAAAGGTCTCTTCTAAAATAACAATAATTGAGAGCGTTATAAATAAAGTTGATGAAATAATTATTGGAGGAGGAATGGCTTTTACTTTTATTAAGGCTCTAGGCGGAAAAATAGGGGATTCAATTTGTGAAGACGATAAGGTAGATCTAGCATTGTCTATTTTAGAAAAAGCAAAAACAAAAGGAGTTAACGTTCATTTGCCTGTAGATGTAATTTGCTCCAAGAAATTTTCAAACGAAGGAATAAAAAAAACAGAGGATATAAATAACATTCCTAATGATTGGCAAGGATTAGATGCTGGGCCAAAATCGATAAAAGCATTTGATAAAGTCGTCAAAAGAGCCAAAACAATTTTATGGAACGGCCCTATAGGAGTTTTTGAATTAGAAAGCTTTTCAAAAGGAACGATTGCGCTTGGAGAATCAATAGCAGAAAGCACGACTAAAGGGGCGTTTTCTTTAGTAGGAGGAGGAGATTCTGTTGCGGCAGTAAAAAAATTCAAATTCCAAGACAAAGTTAGCTATGTTTCAACAGGAGGAGGAGCAATGTTAGAAAGCTTAGAAGGAAAAGCCCTTCCAGGAATTGTTGCTTTATCAAATTAAAAAAGGCATGAATCTAATAAAAAATTTTATTTTAATAATATTATTTGCTTCTTGCAATAGCCCTAGCGGTTCAAGCTACAAACCAAAATCAAGCGGAAACATTAATACTATAACGGTAGTTATAGAAAACGCTTTATGGAATTCAAATGTGGGAGAAAAGATTAGAAAATCTTTTGCTTCAGAATTTATTGGCCTCCCTCAGCAAGAACCGATTTTTACTTTAAAGCAAATTCCTTTAGAAACTTTTTCCGGGTTTACCAGAGAAAGTAGAAACATATTGTTGGTTTTAAAAACAAAAAAAGACACCTTGCTTTTAGAAAAAAACAAATATGCATATCCTCAAGTTTTAGTTAGTTTTTTAGGTAGCAACAACAAGGTTCTTATTGAACAAATAGACAAAAATAAAGAAAGGGTGATTTTGGAAATAAAAAAGAATGAGATAACAGAAAAACAAAAAAGAATTAAAATTTCTTCTCTAAATAAAACCAATTTAAAATCCTTACTATCCATTGACTTAAGAATGCCTTCGGCCTATGAGATCTATAAAAAAGGAAAGGAAAAAATAATTTGGATTCAAAGAGATACAGACAAAGGGACGGTTAATGTTTTGGCATATGAACTAAAAAAAAGGGACTTTTCAGGTAATGAACATAAACAAAAAATTATCAAAATAAGAGATTCTGTTGGCAAGCTTTTTCTCCCTGGCAGGAACAAGGATTCCCACATGATAACAGAAGAGGCCTACGAACCTTATGTCAAGAAAGTTAAAGTCAAAGGGTTTCAGGCAATTGAGACTAGAGGAACGTGGGAAGTGAAAAATGATTTTATGGCAGGACCCTTCATAAACTATATGATTAATGATACTATAAACAACAGAACTATTGTTTTAGAGGGATTTGTTTTTTCTCCTTCTTCAAAGAAAAGAGATTATATTTTTGAGTTAGAAGCGATTTTTAGATCATTGAAAATCTTTAAAAAATCAAAGAGAAAAGATTAATCTTCTAGTTTAGAGGATTTTTTTTTAGTCAAAGCACTTTCTTCATCCTCATCTTCTTTGACACCTTTTTTAAACTCTTTTATCCCACTTCCAAGACCTTTCATTAGTTCAGGGATTTTCTTACCCCCAAACAACAAAAGAATAACAACAGCCACTAGAACAACTTGCCAAGGACCAATCGCGAAGAATAAATTAAATGAAAACATACTTTTTTATAATATTAAACAAAAGTATAAAGAAAAATAGAATATTTTGACTATAATTTATAAAATAACCCATTAAAGGGGAATCTAGATAGCGATTCTTATATTTGTCAAAGAATGAAAGAAAAAGAAAAAAAACCATTTAAACAAAGGCTTCTAAACAAGTATCGTTTAGTTGTTTTAAATGAATCAACTTACGAAGAAAGGCTTTCCTATAAACTAAGCAGGCTTAATATTTTTCTTTTGGTTTCCTTAACGGCAACAATGATAGTGGTCTCTACAATTTCTTTAATAGCATTCACTTCGATAAAAGAGTATATTCCAGGATATGATTCTACAGCCCTGAGAACTAACGCTGTCCATAACATAGAAGTTTTAGACTCTTTGGTTCGGGTCATTGAAAAAAATCAAGACTATATAAATTCAATAGGGGCAGTTATTTTAGGAGAAACAACCAGGCTAGAAGTTCAAAAAGAGGTAGGAGCCTCAAGAATAGACATCTCAAATATAGAGTTTAGAACAAACGAAGAGGATTCTCTACTAAGAAAATTAGTTGAACAAGAGGATAAGTTTAATGTTTTAGAGTCTGCTTCTTCAAAAGTGAAGTTTGTTTTAATTAACCCCCTTTTCGGACAAGTAACATCAAGATTTGATTATAGTATTAAGCACTTTGGAACAGACATAGCAGTGCCTACTAACTCCCCGGTTAAGTCCGTTGCTAACGGAACAGTCGTTTTAGCAGAGTGGACTATTCAAACAGGGTTCGTTGTTGTTATAGAGCACCCATATGGCCTGACAAGCGTCTATAAACACAACGAATCAGGGTTAATTTCACAGGGGGAACTTGTAGAATCAGGACAAGTTATTGCTTTATCAGGAAATACAGGAGAGTTAACTACTGGGCCACATCTGCATTTTGAACTATGGAGAGACGGAAGCCCTGTAAATGCAGAAGATTATATTAGTTTTGAATAAAAGATGATAAGCACAAAAGAATTAGCAGCAAAAATATTAGCCAAATTTTTTGTTTGGAAAATCAGGAAATGGTCAAAAAAACCGACTCAAACTCAATTAAAGGTTTTCAAAAAATTAATATACAAAGGAAAACAAACGCGTTTTGGAAAAGATCATAAATTTGATCAAATCAAAAATCACAAGGATTTTGTAATGAACGTTAGAGTAAGAGATTATGAAGACTTAGGCCCTTATATTGACAGGGTTGTAAAAGGAGAGGAAAGTGTATTATGGCCAGGTAAACCTTTGTATTTTGCAAAAACATCTGGCACAACATCAGGAGAAAAGTACATTCCAATTACAAAAGAGTCTATGCCTACTCATATAAACGGATCAAGAGACGCAATCTTTCACTACATAAAAGAAACAGGAAAAACAGATTTTCTGAACAAAAAAGTTATTTTTTTGCAAGGAAGTCCGATTTTAAAGGAAGTGAACGGAATTAAAACAGGAAGACTGTCGGGAATTGTAGCCCATTATACGCCGTCATATTTAAGAAAAAACGTAATGCCAAGCTGGCAGGCTAACTGCATTGAAGATTGGGAAGAAAAAGTAAACGAGATATCAAAAGAAACAATTAATAAGGACATGGCTGTTATTGGAGGAATTCCCCCATGGGTTCAAATGTATTTTGAAAATTTAAAAGAAGCAGCTCAAAAAAACACGATTAGCGATATATTCCCCAGCTTTCAGCTTTTTGTTTACGGAGGAGTAAATTTTGAGCCATACAGAAGTTTATTTAACGAATTAATAGGAAAAAAAATTGATAGCATAGAATATTTTCCAGCATCAGAGGGTTTTTTTGCTTATCAAGATTCCCAAAAATCTAATGAATTACTACTTCAATTAAATTCAGGAATTTTTTATGAATTCATTAAGAGGGAAGAAATGGAGACAAAAAATCCGACAAGATTTACGGTAAAAAACGTTGAAATGGGAGTGAATTATGTTTTGATTATATCTACTTCTGCAGGGTTGTGGGCATACAATACCGGCGATACCGTTTCGTTTACTTCTTTAGCTCCTCATAAGATACAGGTAACAGGAAGATACAAACATTTTATATCAGCATTTGGAGAGCATGTTATAGCAAGCGAGGTAGAAAAGTCTTTAAAAAAAGCGCTAGAAAAGGTTGAATTAAAAGTGAATGAATTTACAGTTGCCCCTCAGATTAGTCCTGAAAAAGGATTGCCTTTTCATCAGTGGTGGATAGAATTTGATAATACTCCAAATCAGGTTGATATAGAAAAACTAGCTAGCTGTTTAGACCAAAATATGCAAACCCGCAACACGTACTACAAGGATTTAATTAAAGGAAAAATTTTGAAAGAGCTAGAAATAGTTGTTTTAAAAAAAGACAGTTTTAAAAACTATATGAAAAGCCAAGGAAAGTTAGGAGGACAAAATAAAATGCCAAGATTGTCAAATGACAGAAAAATAGTGAAAGAAATCAAGCAAAATCTATAAAAAAGTTAGTCCTGAAAAACAATTTCTAAGCCCTTAGAAATAACATAATTAATTTGTCTAGAATCGACAATACTGGATTTTTTTAAAATTAAATCCCTTTTAAAACAATCTTTAAACTTTACGTTAAAATCAGTAATTATTCTATTTTTCTTTTTAATTATAGCGTCTAAAGTCTTAGTGTCATCAGAAAACAATTCCAAAATAAAACTATTTTCCAGAATATTCCCGTTTTTAAAAGCTTTTAACAATTCAGACTCCTCTTTTGAAAGAAGAAATGAAGAAGATCCATTAAATAAAGAAAAAGAATTTACATAATACGTCTTTTTTTTAGCAACAAAATAACTATACGTTCCTAACACCAAGACAAAAGAAAATATTCCAGCGAACATCAAGTACAGTTGAAATAGATATCTGTCATCAATAGCAAACTTTCTTGTTTCAACACTTTGAAATTTTTTAATATTTACAAAAGCAACTTTACTAGTTTTGTTATCGGCATTTTTCGATGGATACACCAAATTATCTCCAACAAAAATACCAAACTTCCCTAGTTTCATTAGCTTGTTAGAGGACAAAAAAGTTACAACCTTGTTTTCAAGTGGGGATATAATTTGGAAACTAGTTTCGCCAGAGACCTTTTGGAATAATGAATTTTCATAATTAATCCTGGCAGAAGTGATTGCTTGAGAAATACCGAAGTCCTTTTTTGATGACAACACACCTTTTTTAGTCCATCTAAGAGTCAAAAGATCAAGCTCAAAAAAGTTATTATTATAAAGGTCTTTGTTAGAGCCAACTGCCTTTTTATAAAAATCAAATACCAAAAGACTATTAGCGGATTTTATGAAAGAACCTTGATTAATTCCTTTTTTTGGAAGCTGTCCAGTAGTATTGACTATTTCCCAAGTTCCTGATTGAAAATTAAACCTGGTCAGGTAGTTTTTCGCAGTCCAATATCCGTATCCTCCAAGAAGGTAAAGATTGTCTTTAAAAGAAAAAAAGTAACCAGAATATTGATTTCTATGAGGAAAACTTTTATCTATCCTTTCGATTCTATTATCACTATATCGATATAAAACTCCACCACCTGGAAACAGAAAATAAATTACCCCATGTAGATTGACCGAAGAAAGTGAGTTAAAAAGAACAGAATTAAGACTTTTGGGAACTTTCTCTTTATAGGGTTTAAATTCACTATCAATGTTGATTTTGTTTTTAAAAGTAGAAACGTGAACACCTTTTTTATTAAAAACGTAAAACGAAATAGAGTCTTTTTTTACTAATAAAAAATCCTTTAGATCTTTCTGTGAAAAAGAAAATACAGAAAAAAGAAAAGAAACAAAAACAATTATTTTTCTCATTTAAAAATGAAATAAAACAAGAGTATCATTAGGACTAGAGTTAATAAAACACAAAACATTAAGCCAAAAGAATTATATAAAATCATGTTAACAGACAGAATAGTTATAGACATTATAAATACAGTTACAGATGCCGCCCAGTGCTCATAGCCTTTGTCCACTAATCTGTGATGAAGGTGTATTCTGTCTGCTACAAAAGGGGATTTTTTTCTGTAAACGCGAAGAATTATCGCTCTTAAGGTGTCGGTCAAAGGATAGATCAATAAAAGAACACAAAAAAGAGGTCTAGAAATATAAGAATCTGAAACCATTTGAGTAGAACTGTCTAAAGAATAAATCACAAAAAAAGCCATTACAGTTCCTAAAAAAAGGGAACCAGTATCTCCCAAAAACACTTTTTTAACAGAGCTAAAGTTATGAAGAAGAAACCCTAACAAAGCGCCAATTATTACTGGAAAAAAAGGAAATAATTCGCTTGAACCAACCATGATAACTCCGCCCATTATAATGAAAAATTTAATTGAAATTAAAGATGCCAACCCATCTAATCCGTCAATTAAATTCAAGGCATTAACAATAACTAAAAAAACAAAAAGAGTTAAAACAACGGAGAGCCATTGGGGGATTTCAAAAACACCAAAAACACCATGAAAAGAATCTATAGCATAACCCGATTTAATCAAAATAACACCAGCAAATAGCTGTAAAAAAAACTTTTCCCTATAACGAATATTATAAAAATCATCTGCCAAACCAGTCAAAGCCATAAAGAAGACGCTTAAAAAAGCATAAGGCTCTAGTTGGACTTTAACAACCGAACCGGCTATCGCCATGCAAACACAAATACTCAAGAATACAGCAAGACCACCTGACCTAGTAGCTATAGAATTATGAGATGAGCGATTTTTAATTGGATCAACTATATTGTTTTTTGAAAAGACAGCATAAATATATTCGTTTAAGAAATACGAGGCTAAACTGGCGACCATTAAGAGTAGTAAAACAGAAAACACGTTAGGATTAGAGGATATCATAAAGTTTAAATTATATTTAATAAAAAAAAATTGAAATTTAATTTTAAGGTTTATTTGCTTCTGTTAGGGACTTTTCTAACAGCGCAAGAAATTCAACTTCCAAAGGATTTGTCAGAAGAATATGTTTTTGCACAAAGCCAGGAAGGGTACCCAAAAATTATAACTAAAAACGGCTATTACCAATTTAAGATTAATTGGACTTATAAGGATTTTGGTTCCATAAAAAACACATTGAATAATGAAATTTTAAAAAGCTTTAATAACCAAAATTTTATTGCCTTAAAAGATTCTATAAAAACCACATTAATCCTTTCAGGAGGCGGACATGTCTTTTCTCAAAGTCACAAAGGAATTAAAAAAGAAGACAGCTCTGTGGAACAAAAAAATCAGTTTAACGCCTCTGTCTTTCTTTATAATAATCAAATATATATGTATGGCGGTTATGGGTTTTGGTCTTTTAAAGATTATATAACTTTTTTTGATAATGCGACAGGTCAGTGGGAAATATTAAAAACTAAATCAAAGTATATTCCACAAGCTAGATGGAAAGCAATTTATCAAGTTTTAAATGAAAAATTATATGTTTTAGGAGGCAGGAACAGTCCAAAAGAATCCGCAAACAAAGACATGAACTTAAAAGACAGTTTCTATTTTGATTTGATAGAAAAAAACTTTGTAAATCTAGGAGAAATTAACCCTAAAATCCCACTTAAATACTCTTATGGCCCAAGCGTAATAATTAACAATAAAAAAGCATATTTAGAAAAAGATCAAATCATTTTTTTTGATTTTAAAAAAGATTCAGCAGTAAGTTATTTCAAAAAAAACCTTTTTGAGGGTATCGACATACAAAGGCCAGCTTTTGAGCACTTAGACACTATTTATTATATTAAACACAAAAAAAACACAAGTTTTTTAGTACAGTTTCCTGTTAGCAATCTTAATAATCTAAAACCAGTTTTTTACTCCATGTTTCTTAAAAAAAAGGTTGCTTCCCAGGTTGCTCTTGGAGCACTTTCAGTTTTTTTAATTTGCTGGATAATCTTTAAGCTTTTCACTTACAAGGACTTTATAAAAGGACTTGTGTTATTTGACAAAAAAAGAATTTACTATGGAAAAGAGTCGTTTTTCTTAAGTGAAAAACAGTTATTGCTCATAAGGCATTTTGAGAAAAAAAACCAAATTTCCACATTAGAAATAAATAAAATTATTAGCTCTAAAAAATATGTAAAATCTCACTTCACTTTACTTAGAACGGATTTTATAAAGGAGATAAATGTTATTTATAAATCTGTGACAAACAGAGGGTCAAACCTAATTGAAGAGGCTCAAGATCCACTTGATAATAGATACAAAATTTATAGAGTCACTAACCAAGTTTTCCAAAAAGAGTCTTTCTTTTCTTTTCTTTTTAAATCGTAATCTCTTTTTTAATTAGCCCGCTTGCAACTTGGCCCGCGAATCAAAGGGGATGAGCAAAAAAAGCATGTAGGCAAATCTTTTCATAATTATATTTTAAAAAGGCTTCGCCTATCGGCCCACATAAATAGCCAAAACCAGCAAAATGTTTAATATTCTAACCTGCTAAACTTAGCTTTGATTTAGAAAGCGCTAGCTTAACCTTAATGGATTTTAAAACGACTGTTATGTAACTTTCACTAACGTCACCTATTTTACCAAGTTTATTTTTAAAAGGACCGTTCTCTATTTTAACAGAATCTCCGAATTGAAAATCATTTTTTAAAGTGTAGCCCCTTAACGCATCTTTTAGCAATATTATTTCTTCATTTCTAATTATAATTGGAGCTCCCAAAGATTTTACAATGTTTCTTGTAAAAGGGTTTGAATTTAGCATTTCATAATCTAATGATTCAAGCTCAAAAAAAACATAACCTGAGATTGCCGTGGTTCTTGTTTTTTTTAATCGGTCAGACCATTGGCGCAATTCCATGTATTCGGGCACATAGGCATTGACCTGATGTTTCGTAAAAAAATCTAAAGCCTTAAATTCAGACCTAGGTTTCGTATAAGCAGCATACCAACACATTGAAATAATGTTTAAACAAATATAAAAAAATTAAATTAAGTCTTTTTGTACTGTTCGTTAAGGGCTATTGTGTTTTTAATAACCTGATGTTCAGTTTATTAAAAGTTCGTTTTTTGATATTATAAATATTATAAATATTTTACACTTAAATTAAATCTTAAACTTAAATTAGCGTAATGAATGTTTTAATAATAGGCTCAGGGGCACGTGAACATGCGTTTTGCTGGAAAATAAAGGATTCTAAAATCCTGAAAAACCTATATGTAGCCCCTGGAAATGCGGGGACCGAGAAAATTGCAGAAAACTTAGAAATATCTACTTCGAATTTTTTAACAATCAAAAAGACATTAATAAGCAAGAATATTAACTTACTTATTATTGGTCCAGAAATACCATTAATTGACGGACTGACGGATTTTGTTAAAAACGACTTCGCTTTAAAAGAAATCTTAGTTATCGGACCCTCTAAGCTTGGTTCAATGCTAGAGGGGAGTAAAGACTTCTCTAAAGAGTTTATGCTTAAGCACAAGGTTCCTACCGCACCTTATAAAACCTTTGATTCGAGTTCTGTTAAAGCAGGATTAGATTATTTAGCTACTATCCCCCCGCCCTATGTTTTAAAAGCGGACGGACCTGCTGCTGGAAAAGGAGTTTTAATATTAAAGGATCTATCCAGCGCTAAAGAAGAACTTACAAATATGCTTGTCAATAATAAGTTTGGAGAGTCTGGCCATAAAGTTGTTGTTGAAGGTTTCTTGGAAGGCATTGAACTGTCTTGTTTTGTTTTATTAGACGGAAAATCGTACTTAACTCTTCCTAACGCTAAAGATTATAAAAGAATTGGAGAGGGAGATAGAGGGTTAAATACGGGGGGAATGGGATCAATTTCTCCAGTTCCATTTGCTGATCAGGAATTTCTCTCTAAAATTGACAAAAAAATCATTAAACCCACCGTAGAAGGAATTATTAAAGACAAATTAGATTACGTTGGATTTCTTTTTATAGGAATAATAAAGGTAAAAAACGAACCATTTGTAATTGAATACAACGTAAGAATGGGAGATCCTGAAACACAGGTTATTTTACCAAGAATAAAAAACGACTTTTTGGAAATGATGATTAAAACAGCGACCGGTGAATTGGACACAATTAATCTTGAAGTGGATCAGATGTCCTATGCAAATGTGGTAATGGTTTCTGGAGGCTATCCAGAATCTTATGAAAAAGGAAAAAAAATAACAGGGCTTAATCAAAAGTATGAGTCCATTGTTCTTCATGCGGGAACCAAAAAAGAAAATAATAAGATCGTTACCAATGGAGGAAGAGTTTTATCTGTAATATCTAAATCAAATGATTTTAAAACTGCTTTAAAGAAATCTTACAAAACAATAGATTTAATTAATTTTGAAGGAAAACAATTTAGAAAAGATTTAGGGTTTGACTTATAAAAAAGAATGAGCCGAAGGATCTTTGTCTTCTTCTCCAGTTTTAGAAAATCCAACAAGCTGAAGAGTCCAATAAATTAGAGCGCAAGAAATAGTTATAATAAACAGAAAGTTTATAGAATTAGCAAGGCTCCAACTTTCTAACTCTAGAAACCTCAAAAAATCATAAGGAATAAACAGGATTTCTACAAACAAATATTCAATAAAACCAAAAAATTCTAACATGACTTATAATTAGTCCTTCAAAAATAGTAAATCCAAAGATTATTACAACAATAAAGGCAAACAATAAATAAAGGTTAATGAGTATATTTAGGAAATAAAGTATTTTATGAAGCCTGTTTTAATACATACACACTTTCACAAAAGAAGAACAGGGGTAACTAGGAGCATAGAAAATGTAAGTTCTTTTTTTTACAAAACTTACGAAACCTATTTTTACGGCAATACAGTAAAGGGAACAAAAATTAATAGCTTTAGGTTAGCTTCAATATTATTTTCAAAAAGAAAAGTTGTTGTGCATTGCCACAGAAATAATGAAATAATTAGGATGTTGCTTCTTCGATTTTTTGGAGGAAAATTCACTCTAATTGCCACACGTCATGCGGAAACTATTCCATCAAGGTTTACGTTAAAATTACTTAAAAAAGCAGAAAAGGTAATTACTCTCACTAAAAGCATGAGTGATAATTTGGGTATTAAAAACACAATTATCAGTCATGGAGTTGATGTAGATTTGTTTATTCCAAAAACAGAAACAACGTTAAAAAAAATCTCACAACAAAACCTAATACTTTGTCCAGGGAGAGTTAGAAAACCAAAAGGACAAGTTGTTTTGTTGGAGGCAGCTAAAATTTTAAGAAACAATTCAAATTGGGCACTAGCAATTATTGGAAAAGTCGATAAACCCTCTTTTCTTGAAGAATTAAAGAACATCACAAAGAAACACTCTATTGAAAATCAGGTATATTTTATAGACGAAACAATGGAAATCATTCCTTATTACCAGTGCGCAAAAATAGTTGTTGTGCCTAGTTTTTCAGAAGGCTTTTCTTTAGTTGCTGCGGAAGCAATGTCCTGCGAGTGTTGTGTGATTGCAACAGAAAATGTGGGCATACATTCATCGTTAATTAAACACAACACAAACGGATATCTTTTTGAGGCAGGAAACTATATTGATCTTGAAAAATTGATTTTAAAATTAATAAAAAAGAAATCCTTTTTTTTAGGGAAAGAAGCTAGACAAGAAATATTAGAAAACTGGAGCGCAAAATTAGAGGCCAATAGGCTGATGAAGCTTTATCAAGAATAAATGTTTTTTGTAAAGAATAAAGATACCCTAAACGTCGTCAAAGTTTATAGAAAGAGTACTGGACGTTGCAATTGCTTGACACGCTAAGATTAAGCCTTCTTTTATCTCCCCGTCCGTTAAAATATTATTTTGAAGCATTTTTGCAGTACCATCTGTGATTTTACCAATACAAGAAGAACAAACTCCACCTTGACACGAATATGGAACATCAATTTTTTGATTTAGAGCCGCATCTAAAAGAGTCATGTTTTTTGGCACAGAGATTTCAAAATCTTCGTAATCACATGTTATTTTAGCTAATGTCTCTTCAGAACTCACATTAGTTTCAACTTCAGTTTCTATTTTAGAAAAAAACAATTCAAATAAAATTTTATTTTTCTGGTAACCGAGCTTTTCTAGTTCTGCAGAAAGTAATAAGGTCAACTTTTCTGGGCCACAAATAAAAAACTTATCAAAACTCAAATCCGGATGTTTTTTTAAACACGAATCGACAACGTTAGAGTCTATTCTGCCAGACATAGAATTAGAATTGTTTTCTCTACTATAAATATTGTAGCAAAAGAAACGGGTTTTATAATCGCTTTTTAATTTTTCTATCTCTAAATGAAACATGGTGTCTGCAATAGACTTATTCCCATAAAGCAGCACAAACTGACTACTTGTGTTGCTGATTAAAGTGTCTTTTAGAATAGAACTTATTGGAGTAATTCCGCTTCCAGTTGCAATACCAAAAAATGTTTTTTTTGAGTTATCGTTATCAAAAACAAATCTTCCTTCTGGCAAAGAAACTTCTAAAGAATCCCCTATCCTTAGAGCTTCATTTGCATAATTTGAAAACAATCCTCTATCAATAGCTTTAATTGCAACGGATAATAAACCGCTTTTAGGGGAGCTGCAAATGGAGTAGGATCTTGTTACCAAATCTCCTTTAATTTTTGCTCTTAAAGTAAGGTATTGTCCAGATTTAAAAGTATAATTGCTTTTAAGGTTTTGAGGAACATCAAAGGTAATAGAAACAGCACTGGTTGTTTCTTCCTTTATTTGGAGAACTTTTAAGGATTGAAATTTTTGCAAAAAAAGATTGTTTATAATTAGTTGTGAAAATAGGCAAGAGATTCAAGAATATAAAGATAAATCACAAATGAATTAACATTCTTTAAAGAATGTCTATATTTGGCCTTATGTTAATTACGTTTTTAAAACTAAAGTGGAAATCCTTTTTTAGAGGTGAATCTGTTGGAGCAGATATAACTACGAAAATCTTCAAATGGTTTTGGATAGTATATTTTTCCTTTATAATTCCAGCGTTAGGATTCCTAACATATCAAGTGCTTGAAGGAAGTTTAGAAATAGAAGATCCGTTTCTTTTTATAAATAAACAGCTTATTTTTGCTTTTGTATACTTGATAGTGATGAGGTACTTTATTCAACCTATACCTGTCGTTTCGCTTAAACCCCTTCTTTTAACCCCTATTTTAAAATCACAGATAGTAAGACATGCTCTTGGAAAATCTATTTTTTCATTTTTTAATTTAATAGTATTTCTTTATCTAATACCACTAACTTTTGTTCTAATAAATAAAGAATACGATACCAGCCAATTAATAGGATGGAATCTAGGAATTATAGCCATTGTATACATCACGAACTACTTAAACTTTCTATTAAATAATAACGACAAGCTTTTATATAGTATCGGGGTGATACTGGTTAGCATAAAGTTATTAGAGTATTATTCCATTTTTGATTTCACCATTTATTCCCAGTCTTTTTTCTATTCTTTTTATACAAATCCGTTTTATTCAATCTTACCTTGGGTCTTTTTAATTTGGCTTTATCTCTATGTCTTTAAATATTTTAAAAGTGGCCTATACATAGATTCAGGTTTAAAAAAGAAAATAAAAGAGGCAAAAATGGATAACTTCTTATGGCTTGACAGATTTGGTAAAACTGCTGTTTTTTTAAAAAATGATTTGAGGTTAATTAAAAGATCTAAAAGAGCTCGGAGCACGGTTTTTGCGGGTATATTTTTTCTTTTTTATGGCTTTATTTTCTATTTTCAAGAGGATATATTAGGCTCATCGATGACTTTCTTTGGATATTTATTTGCTTCGGGTGGATTTTTGTTCATGTTTGGATCTTTTGTTCCAAGCTGGGACAGCCAGTACTATTCTTTAATGATGTGCCAAAATATTGAATACAAACAGTATATAAAATCAAAGTGGACACTAGTGGTAATCGGTACAATTATATCTACAGTCCTGGCTTGTTTTATTTACTCTTTTTTAGGGATGGAGGCGGTTTTTGCGGTTTTTGCCGGTGGGCTATACAACATAGGCGTAAATGGGCACTTAACTTTATGGGCAGGAGCATATACCAAAACACCAGTTGATTTAGATTCCAGTAAAATGGCATTTGGAGGAAAAAAAGCAATCAACATGAAAACAGTTTTAATTAGCCTTCCTCAATTAGTACTTCCTGTATTCTTGTTTTGGCTGGGAAACTCCTTTTACTCATTTTCTATTGGATGTTTAATGGTTGGGGCTACAGGAATTTTAGGAATTTTATTGAAAGAGCCAGTTTTTAATCTCATAATAAAAGCATACAAATCAGAAAAGTATTCCACCTTAAAAGCATATAAACAAAATTAATTTTATGATCATTTTAAAAAATATTACTAAAAAATATTCAAAAGAGACAGTTTTAGACATTACGGCATTAGAAATTCCAGCTGGTCAAACTTTTGGACTGGTAGGTAATAATGGAGCGGGTAAAACAACCATGTTTAGTTGTTTGCTAGATTTGATCAAACCATCTTCAGGAAAAGTGATTAACAACGAAGTTGAAGTTTCCTCCAGCGAAGAATGGAAATCTTTTACCTCTGCTTTTTTAGATGATACTTTTTTAATTGGCTATTTAATGCCAGAAGAATACTTTTATTTTATAGGAGAATTAAGAGGATTAAAGAAAAAAGAGGTAGATGAATTTGTAAATCAATTTGAAGATTTTTTTCATGGAGAGATATTAGGTGGAAAGAAATATCTGAGAGACCTCTCTAAAGGAAATCAAAAAAAAGTAGGTGTTATTGCAGCATTACTAGGGGAGCCCAAAGTAGTTATTTTGGATGAGCCTTTTGCAAATCTAGACCCTTCTACTCAGATTAGACTAAAAGAAATTTTAAAAGATTTATCTAAAAACAAAAAGACCACCATTCTTGTTTCTAGCCATGACATTCAAGATGTTACAGAAGTTTGTGAAAGAATTGTTCTTCTGGAGAAAGGAAAAGTGATTAAAGATATTGTCACCAGTCCAAAAACTTTAAAAGAGTTAGAGTCTTATTTTAAAGGAGAATTACTATAAAATCAATTATTTTTACTTTTCGATAATAAATTACAGTATTTTATGTTATTGAGTAGTACATTATAATTAGTTTGAACAAATATATTTATAAAATATTATTAGCTTTTATTTTTTTGGGTTGTTCAACCCAAAAAAACAAACCTTTAAACAAAGGATATCACTCCGTTCTTTCCAGCTATAATGTTTTATTTAACGGAAACACATCGATTGACGAGGGACTTTTAGAGACAGAAAGCTCTTTCACTGAAAATTTCTGGGATATCTTATCTATAGAAAAAATAAAAATTTCTGATGACATCATTACTGTTGATGGAATCGATAATGCTAATTTTTTAAAGGGAGAAGAAAAGGCGGCAAAAACGATCCAAAAACATTCCATGTTAATTAATGGTGCGCAAATGAATCCTAAAATTGCAAACGCTTATTTGCTTTTAGGAAAAGCAAGATATTTAGATCAAAGATTTGTCCCGGCTTTAGACGCTTTCAACCAAGTTTATAAACAAACTCTAAAAAACAAACTTTGGGACGAATCTGTTATATGGAAAGCGAAGTGTAACATTAGGTTGGAGCAAGAAGCTTTGGCTATAGGGCTTTTAAAAAATTTATTAAAAAAAGAGAAAGTAAATGATCAAAATAAAGCTCGCGCAAATGCAGTTTTGTCAATGGCTTATCTACAGCTTAATGAAGAAGAAAATGCAGTCAAACCGCTGAAAGTTGCCGTAGAAATTGAACCAAACAGAATTAATAAAGCAAGGTATTTATATATTTTAGGCCAGCTTTTAGAGAAGCAAACTAAGCTGGATTCAGCAAATATATATTTTAAAGAAGTCGTAAAATTCCACAGAAAAATACCAAGAGAGTTTTATGTAAATGCCAGGCTCAAGACTCTGCTTTATGATTCTTTAGACATAAAGAATAAAGAATCTCAAATCATAAAAATGATCGATAATTATGAAAATGAGGAGTTTTTGGATAAGATATATTATAACTACTCTATGTTGCTTTTTTCTAAAGACTCTATTTCCAGAGGAAAAAATTATTTAAACAAAGCAATTAGAGAAAATAGTTCAGACAAAGACTTGCTGTCAAAAGGATATGCAACAATTGCCAAGATGTATTTTCAGAACTCGGATTATGTAATGGCCGGAAAGTATTTGGATAGTACCATGAGTAATCTAAACAAAAAATCCAAACAATTTTGGGAAACACAAAGGCAAAGAAAGGGGCTAAATCAAATTATCGAATTAGAAAACAATGTCATTCTTTACGATAGCTTGATTAAGATTTCTTTCTATGAACCAAAAAAATTAAATTCTATTTTAAGTCAAATTGAAGTTTCAGACAGAGAATTAAGAGAAGAAAAGCGTACCCAAAACGAAAAGAAGAGGGCTTCTGAAATGAAAAGACCTAACTCCAAAAAAAGTAATTTTTATTTTTATGATAATAATTTGGTTGAGTTAGGAAAAAAATCTTTTGAATCTTTGTGGGGACCAAGGATCAGAAAATCTAATTGGAGAAATTCCAGTTCTATAGCCTTACAATCGAACGAAAAAGAAAAAACAATTAAAGAAAAGGCGGAAGATGATTTTGAAAGTTTATCAACAGAAAATGTCGAGTTACTTTCCTCAATTCCCGTTACAAAAGCAGAAAAAGACAGTATTAAAAAATTAAAAAATCAATCTTATTTAAAGCTAGCAGAAATATACTTAGTAAAATACAAAGATTATGATTTAGTTGAAAGACGCTTAAAAAAACTGATTAATTTTAAGCCTAAAAAAGAATTTTTAGCAGAGGCCAATTATTTACTTTTTAAGCTTTACAATATTGTTGATAACGAGAAGGCGCAAAAAGTAAAAAATTTAATAATAAACGATTTTCCAAAAACTAAATTTTCTAAGATTTTAAAAAACTCAAACAATTTAGTGCTAGAAGAAGAGGTTTTAAGAAAAACGTTGGACAGCTTTCAGGTTCTTTTTGAAAAACAAAAATTTAAACAAGTAATAAAGGGTATTGACAAGAAACTAAGTTACATAGAAAACAAAGAGTTGTCTTTTGATTACGAACTATTAAAGGTATCCTCAATTGGCAGGCTGGAAGGGATTTTGATATATGACGAAAAATTAAGAGAATTGATTGTTAAGTATCCAAATAGTGATAGAAAAAAAGAGATTGAAAAAATCAACAATCAAATTAATAAAAAATGGAAATCAAAAAAGAGAAAAACAATACCTGGAAAATATTTTTTAGTTTTTGTTCTTGACAACGATCAAAGCCAAGAAAAAGTTATGGATAGCTTGACTTCAATAATGAACGGGTCATCAAGGGTTTCCTTCGACATTTATGACTACGATACAGGCTTTATAGTAGTTAAGGATTTTGAAAACAAGGAAAAAGCAAATTACACAAAACAGTTTATTGAGGAAAACATAGAATTTTTAAGACTAAAGAATAATTTTGTAGTTTTGTCTTCAGAGTATAAAAACATGCTGATTTACAAGACTTTAGAATTGTATAAAGAAGAATAACCTTATGGCTTTTAGTTTAACTAATAATAAGACTATGCAACAATCAAGAGAATCTAATAAAATAGACATCATAGAAAAAACAACTAAAATAGTTGGAGACATTATCTCTCAAGCAGATTTTAGAATTGACGGAAATGTAGAAGGAACAATAAACACCTCTGGGAAAGTTGTTGTTGGTGAGGAAGGAATCGTTTCCGGAAAAGTTACATGTTCAAACTCGGACGTGGCAGGGTTAGTTAGGGGAACACTTGATGTTTCAGGAATACTTTCTTTAAAAGAATCTGCTAGAATTGAAGGAGACGTTATAGCTGGAAAGCTTGCTATTGAGGCAGGAGCAAACGTAGACGCTAATATTTCAATGAAAGGAGCAAAAAAAATGAAAGCTCTATCTAGTGATGAAAAACAAACTTCCGCCGAAAAAACGGCCTAATCCTTTTTTGCTTTTTGTTGGTCTTGTTTTTCAAATGGGAGCTACAATATATTGCTGTGCACAACTTGGAAAATACCTAGATACAGCCTATAAATATGATAAATTTTTTACTGCAATTATAACAATTTTTGGAGTAATTATTTCTTTTTATATTTTAATTAAGCAGTTAAAAAGAATAAATAACTAACGTAGTTTAAAGATTTTGGCAAACACTAAAAATTTTATTAAAATTTTATAATAGTAATTTTTATTTTTTAGTTTATAGCACTACATTTGCCGCATTATTTTTAACCCTAATTAGAGGCTTCAAATTGAAAAATTACAGAAAATTATTATTAATAGCCATCATTTTCTTTATTGGGTTTACAAACGTATATTCTTCAACTGAAAATATCATTAAAGACGAAATTAAAAAAGGAGGGATAAAGTCGGAAATAAAAAAATACATCACCCATCATTTAAAAGACAGTCATTCCTTTTCAATTACCTCTTATTTAGATGAAGAATCAGGGAAAAAAGTCTATATCGAATTACCTTTGCCTGTAATTTTATACGACCAAGGATTGAAGTTTTTTTGGTCCTCTGAATTTACGCACGGGAAAAGTGTTGTGAGGAGCGAGGAAAATTATTACAAGCTGAATTATCACGACAACAAAATTTATAAAACAGATAAAACTGGTTTAATTGATGACGAACACCATCCCTCAAATGAAAAACCCTTAGACTTTTCTATTACTAAAAATATTGCGACTATTATTTTGGTATCTATATTGATGCTATTATTGTTTATTAGTCTTGCAAAATCATTTAAGACTAATAAGGGAATTTCTAAAGGAACTGGAAGGTTTTTTGAACCTATTATTTTATACATTAGAGATGAAATAGCAATTCCAAATATTGGAGAAAAGAAATATAAAAATTACATGAGTTTTTTATTAACTATTTTCTTTTTCGTTTGGTTTCTAAATTTACTTGGTCTTACTCCCCTTGGGGTTAATGTTACGGGGAATATAGCGGTTACATTTTCATTAGCATTATTAACTTTTTTAATAACGAATTTAACTGCAAACAAAAATTACTGGGGACATATTTTTTGGATGCCTGGGGTACCCGTTTTAATAAAGGTGGTACTAGCTCCTATTGAATTACTAGGGGTTTTTATAAAGCCGTTTTCACTTCTTATTAGATTATATGCAAATATTCAAGCTGGGCATATAGTGATGATGAGTTTAGTTGGTCTTATGTTTGTATTTAATAATTGGCTTGGAAGTAGTTTCTCGTTTGTATTGGCTTTCTTTATTTCAATAATTGAAATTTTAGTTGCCCTTTTGCAGGCGTATATTTTTACAATGTTGTCGGCATTGTATTTTGGTTTTGCAGTTGCAGAGCATGAAGGAGATCATTAAAAAGAATGTTTAATTAAAATTATATATATATGGAATCAGTTATGGATTTAACTTTAGTAGGTGGAGGATTAGTGGTAATTGGAGTCGGAATTGGAATTGGTTTAACTGGGAAAGGAGCTATGGAAGCTATCGGACGTCAGCCAGATGCCAGTGGAAAAATTCAAGTTGCCGCTCTAATTTTAGCAGCTCTTGTGGAAGGTATTGGTTTTGCTGCATTATTTGCACTGTAGGCCAATTAGCAAACTTTTTACAACAGTCAAAACTTAAGTTTTGCTGTTGTAAAAAGATAATTTAAAACAATATAGAAATGGAAAAACTTTTAACAGAATTTTCGATTGGCTTGTTTTTTTGGCAAACCGTTATTTTTGTCCTATTAATTCTCTTGCTAAAGAAATTTGCTTGGAAACCTATCTTAGATGCTGTTAATGAAAGAGAAGAGGGCATTAAAAACGCTTTGCTTTCTGCAGAAAAGGCTAGAGAAGAAATGGCCTCTTTACAATCTGATAACGAAGAGACCTTAAAGAAAGCTAGATCAGAAAGAGACAGTCTTCTAAAAGAAGCTAAACAGATGAAGCAAAAGCTGATTGACGAGGCTAAAGATGAAGCAAGTAAAGAAGCAAAAAAAATTATTATTCAAGCTCAAGAATCAATTCAAAGTGAAAAAAATGCTGCTTTAGTGGATTTCAAAAATCAAGTAGCCAATCTATCTGTTGACATAGCAGAGAAAGTTTTAAAAGAAAAGCTTTCGGACGATAAAGCTCAAATGAACTTAGTTAAAAATCTGGTAAAAGACGTCATATTAAAATAAGATGAAAACAAGCCGTGCCGCCATAAGATATGCCAAAGCTCTTCTTTTAGAATCTGTCGAAAAAAACAGTACTGAACAGATTTTCCTTGATATGGAGTTAATTAAAAACACTTTTTATAACAACATAGACTTAAAGTATATGGTAGAAAGCAGAGTTATTAAAAACAGTATTAAGTTAAGCTCATTAAACCTAATTTTCAAACAATTAAGCAGCCTTAGCCTCAGCTTAATAAAAGTTTTATATGATAATAACAGAATCAATTTATTAGATATTATAGCGATAAAATATATCGAAAGATATAAGGAGTTTAAGGGAATTCAGTCTGCTACTGTAACAACAGCCATACCATTAAATGACGAATTAGAAAATCAAGTTTTAGAGACAATATCTAAATTAACTAATAAAAAAACGACTTTAATCAATAAGGTCGATCAAAGTTTAATAGGAGGTTTTGTTTTAAGGGTTGGCGATATAGAATACAACGCAAGTTTTAAAAACAAACTTAAAAATATTAAACAAGAATTTAACAAAAACACGAACCTATCAATAATATAGATTATGGCAGAAATTAAGCCTGCTGAAGTTTCAGCAATTTTAAAACAACAACTATCAGGACTTGACACGTCCGCTTCTTTAGATGAAGTGGGTACAGTTTTGCAAGTAGGAGATGGTATAGCAAGAGTATACGGATTGTCTAATGTTCAATATGGAGAACTAGTACAGTTCGATTCTGGTCTTGAAGGAATTGTTCTAAATCTAGAGGAAGATAATGTAGGGGTGGTCTTATTAGGCCCTTCAAAAGAAATCAGAGAGGGAGATACCGTAAAACGAACGCAGAGAATTGCCTCTATTAATGTGGGGGAAAAAATCATTGGAAGAGTAGTAAACGCATTAGGAAAGCCAATTGATGGCAAGGGAAATCTTGAAGGAAAACTTTACGAGATGCCACTTGAGAGAAAAGCTCCGGGGGTTATTTTTAGACAGCCCGTTAACGAACCTTTACAAACGGGAATAAAATCAATTGATGCGATGATTCCAGTAGGAAGAGGTCAAAGAGAACTAGTTATTGGAGATCGTCAAACAGGAAAAACTACGGTTTGTATTGATACGATTTTGAATCAGAAAGAATTTTATGATGCAGGAGAGCCAGTTTATTGTATTTATGTTGCAATAGGACAAAAGGCATCTACTGTGGCAGGAATAGCAAAAACCCTTCAAGACAAGGGAGCTATGGCATATACTACTATTGTTGCCGCGAACGCTTCTGATCCGGCTCCAATGCAAGTGTACGCTCCTTTTGCTGGAGCAGCGATTGGAGAGTTTTTTAGAGATACGGGAAGACCAGCACTTATTATATATGACGATTTGTCTAAACAAGCCGTAGCCTACAGAGAGGTTTCTTTATTATTAAGAAGACCCCCAGGAAGAGAAGCTTATCCAGGAGATGTTTTTTACTTACACTCTAGATTATTAGAAAGAGCCTCAAAAGTAATTGCAGATGATGGAATTGCGAAGGACATGAACGATTTGCCAGAATCTCTTAAACCGATCGTAAAAGGAGGAGGCTCACTAACTGCCCTTCCAATTATTGAAACTCAAGCAGGAGATGTTTCGGCTTATATTCCAACCAATGTAATTTCTATTACTGATGGTCAAATATTTTTGGAGTCAAACTTGTTTAATGCAGGAGTGAGACCCGCGATTAATGTAGGGATTTCTGTGTCTCGAGTAGGTGGATCTGCTCAAATTAAAGCAATGAAAAAAGTTTCAGGGACACTAAAGTTAGATCAAGCTCAGTTTAGAGAGTTGGAAGCTTTTGCTAAATTTGGATCAGATTTAGATGACGCTACTTTAAATGTAATTGAAAAAGGGAAAAGAAATGTCGAAATTTTAAAACAAGCTCAAAATGATCCATTTACTGTAGAGGATCAAGTAGCGATAATTTTTGCAGGATCTAAAAACTTACTTAAAAAAGTACCGGTAAATAAAATAAAGGAATTTGAAAGAAAATATATAGATTTTTTAAACTTAAAACATAAAAAAACTATGGAAATAATAAAGTCAGGCAAACTTACTGACGAAGTTGTTTCCGTTTTGACAAAAACAGCAGAAGAATTAAGCTCAACTTATTAAAAAGGAATAATGGCCAATCTTAAGGAAATAAGAATTAGAATTAGCTCAGTATCCTCGACGATGCAAATAACTAGTGCTATGAAAATGGTTTCGGCTGCAAAATTAAAAAAAGCCCAAGACGCCATAATAGCCATGAGACCGTATTCTGATAAGCTTTCCGAATTAATGAGAGGGTTTAGTGTTTCCTCAGAAGATAAGTCGTTTAGTCAAAAAAGAAAAACAAAAAATGTTTTAGTAATTGCCGTTAGCTCAAACAGAGGACTTTGTGGGGCCTTTAATGCTAATATTTTTAAAGAAGTTAATAAATTTAAATCTAAAGAAGAATACAAAAACGCAAATATTGACTTTATAACTATAGGAAAAAAAATCAACGATACGCTTTCCAAGACTGAGAAAATAATTCAAAATGATAGCGACTTATTTGACAATTTAAATTATGAAAACGTTTCATTAATTGTCGAAAAATTGATGAGTCTGTTCTTAGATCAACAGTACGATTACATGGAAATCATTTATAATAGTTTTAAAAATGCAGCCACACAAATTATAAAATCAGAACAATTTTTACCCATTCCAGTAAGTGTAACAGATACATCAGAAAGCATGGACTATATCTTTGAGCCCTCTCAAAAAGTAATTGTAAGCACCTTGATACCAAAGTCTTTAAAAATGCAATTATTTAAAGCAGTTAGAGACTCTTTCGCTAGCGAACACGGAGCTAGGATGACAGCTATGCACAAAGCAACCGACAATGCCTCAGAGCTTAGAGACGAATTAAAGCTTACTTATAACAAAGCTAGACAAGCTTCAATTACAAACGAAATTTTAGAGATAGTTGGTGGAGCTGAAGCGCTAAATAATTAAAGGCTCTCGATTATTTGTTAAGTATTTTTATTTAAATTTATTTAAATTAAAACCTTTATGAACGTTAAAGTAATCAATAAGTCTTCTAATCCATTACCATGCTACGAGTCACTTTTATCTGCAGGAATGGACATAAGGGCACATTTAGAAACCCCCATAATACTAAAGCCCCAAGAAAGAATCTTGGTTAAGACAGGCCTATACATAGAGCTTAAAAAAAGTTATGAGGCTCAAGTAAGGCCAAGAAGCGGACTTGCATTAAAAAAAGGGATAACGGTTTTAAATTCACCAGGAACAATAGATGCAGATTACAGAGGCGAAATAGGCGTTATATTGATTAATTTATCAAAAGATAATTTTAACATAGAATCTGGAGATAGAATAGCGCAATTGGTCATTTCAAAACATGAAACAATAGAATGGACATTGTCCGATTTGTTAGACGACTCTAAAAGAGGGGAAAAAGGATTTGGCAGTACAGGAACTAATTAAATTAAAATGAAAATAATCATACCAATGGCCGGAAGAGGATCTAGATTGAGACCTCATACGCTTACTACCCCTAAGCCCCTTGTACCAATAGCAGGAAGTCCAATATTAAACCAATTGGTCAGAGATACCGTTAAGTTAATTGACGAGTCAATTGAAGAAATGGTGTTTATAATAGGGGATCCATTGTTTTTTGATAAACGTGTAGAGGAAAATCTAAAGACTTTAGCAAAAAAATATAATGCAAAACCAGTCATATATAGACAAATAAACCCACTTGGGACTGGACATGCAATTATGTGCGCAAAAGACTCGTTAAATGGTAGTGCAATTGTAATATATCCAGATACGTTGATTAAAGTAGAAGAGAATTTTAATAAAAGTTCAGATGTGGTTATTTGGACAAAACAAGTTAGTAATCCAGAATCTTACGGAGTTGTAAAATTAAATTCAAATAAGGAAATTATTGATTTAATTGAAAAGCCATTAAAATTTGTGTCTGATTTAGCAGTGATAGGAATTTATTACTTTAAGGAAATATCTCATCTAAGAGATAAATTAGAAATAGTTATAGCAAACAATAAAATGAACTCGGGAGAATATCAGATTAATGACGGATTATTAATGATGATGAAAGAGGGCAGAAAATTCTCAGTTGGAAAAGTTAGTCAATGGCTTGACTGTGGGAACGTAGAAAAGTGTGTTACAGCCAATAAGGCTATGTTGACTTTTTTAGAGGAAGATGGGGTAAAATTAATTTCTAAAAAAATTAAGTTAGTCAATTCTAAAATCATTCCACCTTGTTCAATTGCCGATGGAACAATTATTAAAGACAGTCTCGTTGGACCGCACGTTTCGGTTGGTCCAGGTTCAGAAATATTAAACTCAACAATCTCTAATAGCATAATTCAAAGCAACTCGAAGATTAGAAATGCTAAATTTCAAAAATCTATGATTGGAAATAATTGTATTTATGACGGAGAAGGACAGGAAATAAATATTGGAGATTTCAGTGAGTTAATTTAACTTGCTTAAAATGAAAAAAACTATTCTTTTATTTTCATTATTAATTTTAGGGTGTAAATCTTTTAAAAAGGTCGAGTATGGGTCTAATTTAAAAAAGATCTCTACGAAGATTTTGATTAATGAAATTGAAAAGAGAAAGCCACAATATGATTTTTTGTCAATAAGATCTCAATCTACTATTACACAAAACAATTCGACCACTCAGTTTAATTTAGGAATTAGAATTCAAAAAAACGAAAAAACATTAATTAGTGGTTCGATATTAATCCCATTATTTAAAGCTCTTTTAACAACGAAAAATATAAGTTTTTATGAGAAGATAACTAGAACTTATTATAAGGGAGGTTACCAATATCTTTCAAGCATTTTGAATTATGAATTTAACTTAAGCACTTTTCAAAAAATGCTAATAGGTCAGCCTATAACTAAACTTAAAGAATTAAAATGGAAACAATTATCCTCATTGGACAATTACATCCTCGAGTCATATACTAAGAAAAACAACACTAGGACTGAATACAGATTTAATCCTGTTGATTTAAGCTTAAGAAGTCAAAAGATAACCTCAAATAACAGCATATTGATAGTGGAATATGAAAAATATCAATTAACAGAAGGTTCCTTATTTCCTCAAAAAATAAAAATACACGCAAGCAATGAAAAAAAAGAGCTAAAAATCTTACTTGATTTGAAAACAAATAAAACGGGGAACGCTGGGATGTTTTCTTTTAAAATCCCAAAAGGATATAAAGAGTTTAAATTATGATATTTTCATCATTTAAAAAACGCATCCCCTTTTATATAATGATGTTACTGTTTGTAAACTACGGATTTTCTCAAAAAAAGAATAAAGTACAATTAGAGCTAAAAAGAATCCAAATACAAAAAGAAATTAAGCTTATAAACGAATTATTATTTAGTAATAAAAAAAAGAAAAAAGCCGTTTATAACGATATTGAAAGTTTAAGTTTTAAAATTCAGCGTAAAGAAGAATTGGTTAAGCTAACAAATCAGCAAATTAATTTATTAGAAAATGAAATCAAACAAAATGTTAAACGTGTAAATGATTTAAACATTAATTTGTCAGATGTAAAGGAAGCTTACAAAGACATGATTTTAAAATCTTATAAAACAAAGTCGGGAAAAAGCAGATTAATGTTTTTACTTTCATCTGAAAGTTTTTTTCAGGCATATAAAAGAGTTCAGTACATTAAACAGTTTACACTTTTTAGAAAAAATCAAGCCATTGAGATAACTGTATTAGTTGATGCGATAGATTTAGTTAACAAACAATTAATTTTACAAAAAATAAAAAAAGAAGATTTGCTGAAAAGCAATAGGAGTGTTCAAAGATCTTTGGAAAATGAAAAAAAAGAATCTAGCGCTTTGGTCTATGATTTAAGAAAAAAAGAAAATAAATACATTGATCAAATTGCCGAAAAACAAAAGATTAGTATACAAATAGATACAGAGATAGAAAGACTTATAAGGGAAGCAATAGCCAAATCTAATAAAGAAAAAAATAAATCTAAAAATTTTAATCTTACTCCAGAAGCGATGAAACTATCAAAAAATTTCGCTTTAAATAAAGGAAATCTTCCGTGGCCAGTGATTCGTGGTGTTGTAATTCAAAAATTTGGGACACAGCCACACCCAGTAGTAAAGACTGCTAAGATCAAAAGTAATGGAATAATAATAGCAACTGTGAATAAAGAAAAAGTTAGGACTGTTTTTGAGGGAATCGTTCTTTCGGTTCTTCAATTTAAAGGTAGCAATCCAACTGTATTGGTTCAGCACGGGAAATATATTACGGCTTATAAAAACCTTTCAAAGGTATATGTCAAAAAAGGAGACAAGGTTTTTTCAAATCAGAACATAGGAGAGGTTTTTACTAATAATTCTACAGGAAAAGCTACAATTCAATTTAGTATTTTTCAAAACACAACTCCAATAAACCCTTTACTTTGGATAATTAAAATGTAGATGCTAATTGGCCTTAGACAGCATCTTTGCCAAATATTTTCCTAAAATATCAAACTCTAAATTAACTTGGTCTCCAACTTTTAAATTGTTAAAATTTGTATGATCATAGGTATATGGAATTATAGCCACACTAAAGCTGTTTTCGTTAGAATTTACGACAGTTAAACTAATTCCGTTTATCGCAATTGACCCTTTTTCTACCGTAACATTATTTGATTTTTCGTATTGTATGGTAAACAACCAACTTCCGTTTTTTTCTAATGCTTCCGTACATTTTCCGATTTGATCAACATGACCCTGAATCATGTGCCCATCTAGTCTGTCGCCTATTTTCATTGCTCTTTCTAAGTTTATAAAATCTCCGATTTTCCAGAGTCCAATGCTACTTTTTTTAATAGTTTCCTCAATAGCAGTTACAATATATTCCTCTTCTGATATGCCTACAACAGTCAAACAAATTCCATTATGTGACACGCTTTGATCGACTTTAAGTTCAGTAGCGAGTTTGCTATTTAAAGTAATAGTCAAGTTTCCTTGATTTTTTTCTAGTTTAGAAATAGTAGCCAGAGTTTCAATAATTCCTGTAAACATATTCTTTAATTTATATATATTTAATAATGTAAAATTAGTAATAAATCCTATAAACATTTATGAAAAATAATTCACTTCCAATTGTTGGCGTTTCTTGTGGAGATCCTAATGGAATAGGAATTGAAATAATCCTAAAATCTTTTCAAGATGAAAGAATTTTAGAGTTTTTTACTCCAGTCATTTTTTCAAATGATCGCCTGCTTTTATCTCAAAAAAATACATTTAATCTAAATTTAGATTTCCATACAATTACAAACAATCAAAATCCTGTCCCTGGAAAAATAAACGTTATAAATGTTTGGCAAGATTCTTTTGAAATTGAATTTGGAAAATCAACAAAAAAATCAGGAGAACTTTCATTTAAATCACTGGAGGCCACTACAAATTTTTTAAAAGAAAACAAAGTAGATGTTATGGTTACAGCACCTATAAATAAGCAAAACATTCAAAGTGAAAAATTTAATTTTCCAGGCCATACGGATTTCTTATCAGATCAGCTAAAGGGAGACAGTCTGATGTTTATGATAAGTGACGAATTAAAACTGGGATTATTGACGGATCATATTTCTGTTAAGGAAATTATTTCTAATATAAATCCTGAGAAAATAAAAAAGAAAATTAGCATAATGGAGCATTCTTTAAAAATAGATTTCGGCATCATTAAACCTAAGATTGCAGTTTTATCCATAAACCCACACATTGGAGATGGCGGAGTAATTGGAAAAGAAGACCAAACGATATTGATCCCAGCACTAATAGAAATCTCAAAATCAGGGACTTTAATTTCAGGACCTTTTTCAAGTGATAGTTTTTTTGGAGCGAGACTTTACAAAGAGTATGATGCGGTTTTGGCTATTTATCATGACCAAGGATTAATACCTTTTAAAACATTATCTTTTGGAGAAGGAGTAAATTATACTGCAGGTTTAAATAAGGTGAGAACTTCCCCAGATCATGGAACTGGCTACGATATTGCGGGTAAAAACATAGCGAAATCGAATTCCTTTAAAAACGCAATTTTTTCAGCTATCGAAATTTATAAAAAAAGAAAGTCTTTTTTAAAAACACAATTAGAGTAAACAGAGTAAGAAAACAGAGTTTTCCAAAAAAAGAAAATTGTTTATATTCGCGATTTCAAAATAAAAGTTTAATGCAATTTCTTAGTCAATACGTAATCAATTTCAACTCTTTAAAAGAAGGTCTTCACGAATTTGATCTTGAAGTAGACAACAACCTCTTTAAGCATTTTGGTCACGAGGACTTTAACAGTTGTACGATAAAGATAAAGATCGGCCTTGTTAAAAAGTCTAATTTGTTAGAATTAAATTTTATTTCACAAGGATCGATTAACATTAATTGTCATGTGTCAAACGAGTCTTTTAATTATAAGCAAAATTCTACAATGGATTTAGTTGTAAAATTTGGATCAAAAACGAATAGCGACAGCGAAGAATTGTTGATTTTACCTAAGGGAAGCTATCAAATTGATGTTTCACAACAATTATATGAAATGATAGTGCTATCTTTACCGATCAAAATAATTCATCCTGGAGTTGAAGACGGCACATTAGAGTCCGAAACAGTAAACAGGCTTAAAAAATACGAGTCGAATACTCATAAAAATATTTCAAAAACCGACCCAAGGTGGGATAAATTAAAAGATTTAATATAAATATAGATTATGGCGCATCCTAAAAGAAAAATTTCTAAAACCAGAAGAGATAAAAGGAGAACACATTATAAAGTTGCAGACTCTCAGATAGCGACATGTAAAACTACTGGTGAGGCTCATTTGTACCATAGAGCTCATTGGCATGAAGGTAAATTATACTATAGAGGAAAAGTTTTAATAGACAAATCTGTAGTGGCTGAAGCGTAATTTTTAAAAACTCTTTTTTTAAATTTTTACCATTTTTTGTAACTTTTTGTCTTTTTTTTACCATTTTTTGTCTTTTTTTTACCATTTTTGATTAAAATATTATTTTTTTAATTTGAAAAGAATTCGCGCTTCAATTACTGCTGTAGGATCTTACTTACCTAATAAAGTTCTAAACAATTATGATTTAGAAAAAATAGTAGACACTACAAATGATTGGATTTTTTCAAGAACCGGAATAAAAGAAAGGCGAATTTTAGAGAAAGGTATCGGAACGTCTTTCATGGCAATTAATGCGGCACAACAAATCTTAGAAAATAAAAAGTTAAATCCATTAGACATAGATATGGTAATCGTGGCTACAATTACACCAGATATGCACGCAAGCGCTACTGCTGCTCGTGTGGCAACTGAAATTGGTGCTTTGAATGCTTTTGGATACGACTTGCAAGCAGCTTGCTCTGGCTTTCTTTACGGAATGTCGGTTGCTTCATCCTACATAGAATCAGGACGATATAAAAATATTATCTTAATAGGTGCAGATAAGATGTCTTCCATCATTGATTACTCAGACAGAAATACCTGTATTATTTTTGGAGATGGTGCTGGAGCTGTTTTATTTCAGCCAAACAGTGAAGGTCTTGGAATGCAAGATGAGTTTTTGAGATCTGATGGTATTGGCAGAGAATTCTTAAGGATCGAAGCAGGCGGCTCTTTGATGCCATCCTCTATAGAATCTGTGAAACACAAAAAGCATTTTCTATACCAAGACGGTAAAAATGTTTTTAAATATGCAGTTTCTAATATGGCCAACGCATCCTATCAAATAATGCAAAGGAACAATTTGTCTAATGACGACATAAATTATTTAGTTCCGCACCAAGCAAATAAAAGAATTATTGATGCAACAGCAAATCGAATGGGAATAATAGATTCCAAAGTTTTAATGAATATTGAAAAATACGGCAATACCACTGCTGCCACTATTCCTCTGATTTTATCTGACTATGAAAGTCGTTTTAAAAAAGGAGACAATATTATTTTTGCTGCTTTTGGAGCGGGATTTACTTGGGGGGCATCGTATTTAAAATGGGGATATAATAGTTAATAAATCAAATAATATGAACATAAAAGACATACAACAGTTAATCAAATTTGTAGCAAAATCTGGAGTTAGAGAGGTGAAAATTGAATCGAAGGATTTAAAAATTGGAATCAAAACCGGTTTTTCCAATAATCCTGTTGTTTATTCACAGCCTCAAACAATAATTCCTTCCCCCCCCTTAAAACCAGAGGATGGTTCTAATTCAGCTACTGATAAACAAAATGATTCTCAGGACAACAAACTAATTACTATTAAATCGCCTATAATAGGAACTTTTTATAGAAAAGCTGCCCCTGAGAAACCTAATTTTATTGAAATCGGTGACTTGATTGTTGAGGGAGATGTTTTGTGTGTTATTGAAGCAATGAAACTATTTAATGAGATTGAATCAGAGTTCTCAGGAAAAATCGTTAAAATTTTAGTTGACGATGCTTCTCCAGTGGAATTTGATCAGCCTTTATTTTTAGTAGACCCTTCTTAAACTAAACTAAGTATAAAAAAAGAAAATGTTTAAAAAAATATTAATTGCTAACCGCGGGGAAATAGCACTTAGAATAATAAGGACTTGTAAAGAAATGGGTATTCAAACTGTTGCGGTATACTCTTTAGCAGATGAGGAAAGTTTACATGTAAAATTTGCTGACGAGGCAGTGTGTATTGGTCCCGCTAATAGCTCTGAGTCGTACTTAAAAATAGCCAATATTATAGCTGCAGCAGAGATAACAAATGCTGACGCAATTCATCCAGGATACGGATTTTTATCTGAAAATGCACGTTTTTCTAAGATTTGCGAAGAGCATAAAATTAAATTCATTGGCGCATCTGCTGAGATGATAGACAGAATGGGAGACAAGGCTTCTGCAATATCAACAATGAAACAAGCTGGAGTCCCAACTATTCCAGGTTCTGAGGGTATTATAGAAACTTTTGAAGAAGCTAAAAAATTAGCTAAAAAAATAGGTTATCCCGTTATGATTAAAGCTACAGCTGGAGGAGGAGGTAAAGGAATGAGAGCTGTGTGGAAAGAGAAAGAGTTTTTAGATTTATGGGATAATGCAAAACAAGAAGCAAAAGCTGCATTTGGAAATGACGCTATGTATATGGAAAAGTTAATTGAAAATCCACGTCATATCGAAATACAAATTATAGCAGACAAATTTGGGAAAGCTTCTCATTTATCTGAAAGAGATTGTTCAATCCAAAGAAGACATCAAAAATTAACTGAAGAGACTCCATCTCCTTTTATGACAGATAAATTGAGAAATAAAATGGGTGAAGCAGCCGTGAAGGCTTCGGAGTTTATAAAATATGAAGGTGCCGGTACTATAGAGTTTTTAGTAGACAAGAATAGAAACTTTTACTTCATGGAAATGAACACAAGAATTCAAGTCGAGCACCCAATTACAGAACAGGTAATTGACTACGATTTGATTAAAGAGCAGATTAAAGTAGCGGCTGGAATTAGGGTTTCAGGAAATCATTATTTTCCAAAACTTCACTCAATTGAATGTAGAATAAATGCGGAAGATCCTTTTTCAAACTTCAGACCTTCACCTGGAAAAATAACAAATCTTCACCTGCCAGGGGGGCATGGGGTTAGGCTAGATACTCATGTTTATAGCGGATACACCATACCTCCAAATTACGACTCCATGATTGCAAAATTAATAGTAACTGCTCAAAACAGAGAGGAAGCCATTCAAAAAATGAAAAGAGCTTTAGGTGAGTTTATAATTGAAGGCATTAAAACTACCATACCGTTTCATAGACAGTTAATGGATGATCCAAATTATATTGCAGGGAATTACACTACAAAATTCATGGAGGAATTTAAAATCCAACATCCTTAATTAACAAATTTTTTTTCAATAATATATTCAGCGATTTGCACAGCATTTGTAGCTGCACCTTTTCTAAGATTATCAGCAACTACCCAGAGATTTAAACTATCTTTTTCAGAAAAATCTTTTCTTATTCTACCAACAAATACCTCATCTCTTCCTTTAGAAAATAAAGGCATTGGATAGTTTAAATTAGTAGGATCATTTTTTAAAGCTATTCCTGGAGAGTTGTCTAATAGTTTTATAACATCAGAAATTTCAAATGAATTTCTTAATGTTATATTAATAGATTCACTGTGTCCTCCAACTACGGGAATCCTAACTGCTGTTGCAGTAACTTTTATAGTAGAGTCAAGAATTTTATGTGTTTCATTTGAAAGCTTCATTTCTTCTTTTGTATACCCATTTGGTAAAAAATCATCACAGTGTGGAATCGCATTTTGATGTATAGGGTAATTATATGCCATCTCCCCTTTTTCACCTTTATATTCGTTTTCTAATTGCTTTAGAGCTTTCATTCCAGTTCCAGTGATGGATTGATATGTTGAGACTACCACCCTTTTTATTCCGTATTTTTTATGAATAGGACTCAATACCATTAACATTTGAATAGTTGAACAGTTTGGGTTAGCGATAATTTTATCGTTAATATTTAAAAGAGCTCCATTAATTTCGGGAATAATTAACTTTTTTGTTTCATCCATTCTCCATGCAGATGAGTTGTCAATTACAGTAGTTCCTATTTTTGCAAATATTGGAGCCCATTTCAAAGAAGTCTCACCACCTGCAGAAAAAATAGCAATGTCAGGAGAAAGCTCAAGAGCTTCTTCAATTCCTATAATGCAGTATGTTTTATTTAAAAAATCGATTTTTTTGCCATAAGAGCTTTTGGAAGCCACAAGGAACAATTCATTAAAAAGTAAATTACGTTCTTTTAAAACTTCAAGCACGACACCGCCAACCATCCCAGTTGCACCTATTAAAGCAATTTTCATAAATATTGTTTTATAAACGACAAAAATAATTATTTCACTAGAAAGAAAAATTGTTAACTGTTTTTAGATCATTATTACAATTTATTGTTAAACGTAAAACAATTAACAAACAATAGTTCTTTTGATTCTTTTTGATAAAGCTGTTAAAATTTCATAAGAAATTGTCCCAATGGATTCCGCAAACTTGTCTGCTGAAATATTTTTATCATCAAAAATTATTACTAAATCTCCCTCCTTACAAATTACATTAGAAACGTCTACCATCATCATGTCCATACAGATGTTCCCAATAATAGGAACAAGCTTCTGATTTAACATAACGCTGCCCTTCCCTTTACCATATTGTCTGCTAATACCGTCTGCATGTCCAATTGGAAGGGTTGCTGTTATCATATTTTTTTTAGCTACAAACCCTTTATTATATCCAACGGAATCGCCTTTTTTAATATGGTGAATTTGAGAAACAACAGTCTTCAAATTGATTACAGGTTTTAATTTTAGCTTGTATTTAGGATTATTTCCAAAGCCATATAAACCAATTCCTGAACGAACCATTTCAAACTGGGAATTAGGAAAATTTAGTATTCCAGATGTATTAAGAACATGCCTTTTTATTTTAGAATTGATTTTACTTTGAAAAAGATCGGCTATTAAAGAGAATTCTTTTAGCTGCTTTTTTGTAAATTTTTTTTCTGAATTATCATCAGATGCTCCTAAATGAGAAAAAATAAAATTAGGTTTGAGACCCTCAAGCGAGTCTATTAATTCATCTAGTTGGTTTTTATAAAACCCTAAACGATTTAAGCCTGTATTGAATTTTATTTGAAAAGGATAGTTATCAGTTAGGTTTTGATTTGAGATAAAAGCTTTTAAAATCCTAAACGAATATATACTAGGCTCTAATTTAAACTCTATAATCTTATCAAAATCATTGATTTGTGGATGCAAAACTAGTATAGGAGTTTGGATTCCTTCTTTTCTAAGCTCAATCCCCTCAACCGTGTATGCAACAGCTAAATAATCAATTTTTTCTTCTTCTAGTTTTTTAGAAATAATTATTGAATCCGACCCATAAGCAGAGGCTTTTACAACAGCCATTATAAGAGTTTGCCCACTAATCTTAGACTTTAAAAAACTAAGATTATTTTTAAGATTCGACAAGTTAATTTCAACAACAGTTTCTTGTATTGACATTAGATATTTTTTTCTCTTTGGGCCATTTTTTTAAAAAACGCATCTCTTGAAAGAGGCTCATATTCTTTTTTTTCACCAACCATAACCAAATCTTCATTTATATTTTTTCTAAAACTATAATTTGCTTTCTGACCTGATTCAATACAAACGGCATGAACTTTAGTGACTTCTTCTGCACAAGCCATTAAATTTGGCATTGGTCCAAACGGGTTTCCTTTGTAATCCATATCTAAACCAGCAACAATTACTCTGTGACCTTTATTTGCTAATTTATTACAAATTAAAACTAAATCTTGATCAAAAAATTGAGCTTCATCAATCGCAATGACTGGATAATTTTTCCCGAAATTAAAAACATCACTCGCTTTGTCTACCACTTGAGAGGAGATTTCGTTTTTGGCATGTGAAACAATCTTTCCTTTGGGATTTCTGGAATCAGTTTTAGGTTTGAAAACAATAAATTTTTGTTTGGAAAATTCTACTTTTTTAATTCTTCTAATTAATTCTTCCGTTTTACCAGAAAACATAGAACCACAAATAACCTCTATTTGCCCTTTAGAAATTTTGTTATTTTCAATCATTTTAAAATTATTGATATTCTTTTAAAGTAGTTAACTTTATTGATTAGACAAATGTCCAAAAATTAATTCAACATGGCAAAACTTTATATTGTTCCAACTCCAATTGGAAATCTTGACGATATTACGATTAGAGCAGTAAAGGTTTTAGAGGATGTAGACTTAATTTTATGTGAAGACACTAGAAGAAGTAAAAAACTTTTAAATCATTTAGGAATTAAATCTCAACTCAGGTCTCATCATAAATTTAACGAACACAAAGAAGTGGAGTTTATTGTTGAAAAAATTAAAAAAGAGAATGATGTCGCTATAATTTCTGACGCGGGTACACCTGGAATATCAGATCCAGGGTTTTTAATAGTTAGAACTTGTTTAGAAAATGAAATAGAAGTAGAGTGTTTACCCGGACCTACAGCCCTTATTCCTGCACTTATGGTTAGCGGAATTTCTGGAGATAAATTCAGTTTTGAAGGATTTTTACCGGTGAAAAAGGGAAGAAAAGCTAGACTTTCTTTTCTGTCTTTAGAATCTAGGACAATGATCTTTTACGAATCACCTCATAAGCTACTCAAAACGCTTATTGATTTTGAAAACACTTTTGGATTGGAAAGAAAGATATCCGTGTCCAGGGAGCTGACTAAACTTTATGAAGAAACTTTAAGAGGAACCATTAGTGAGATTAGAAATGTTTATAAGACTAAAAAACCAAAAGGAGAGTATGTAATTGTGGTTCAAGGAAAAGGAAAATAGAATGAATTGGATAGTTGAACAAAATAACGACAAAACCACTATTAACTCACTTTCTAAAGAACTGAATATTGACCCCGTGATTTCTTCTATGCTGGTCAACAGAGGAATAAAGACTTTTAACGAAGCCAAAGATTTTTTTAGACCTAATTTATCTCAATTACACGATCCGTTTTTAATGAAAGATATGGATCTAGCTGTAAACAGAATTTTAAAAGCCATTGAAGGCAAGGAATCTATTATGGTTTTTGGAGACTATGATGTAGACGGAACCTCATCAGTGGCGCTCTTAAGCGCTTATTTAACTGAACTAGGAGCAAACACCTCTTCTTATATTCCAGACAGAAACAGCGAAGGTTACGGAATTTCCCTAAAGGCAATTGACTTAGCTTGTGACAATAATCAAGGACTGATTATCGCGCTTGATTGTGGAATAAAAGCTAATTTTCAAGTAGACTATGCTTTAAAAAAAGGAATTGAATTTATCATTTGTGATCACCACAATCCAAGCCAATTATTACCAAAAGCATTAGCCGTCTTAAACCCTAAAAGAACGGATTGTAACTATCCTTTCAAAGAATTATGTGGGTGTGGAGTAGGATTTAAATTGGTTCAAGCAATCAATTTAAAGAATGGTTTTGATATTGAAAATATTCAAAATTATTTAGACTTGGTTACAATAGCTATTGCTGCAGATATAGTACCTATAGTTGGGGAAAATAGAATTTTAGCTCACATAGGAATGCAGGTTATAAATTCAAACCCAAGAGTGGGAATTCATAGTATATTAAAAAACAATATCAAAAAAGAATTTAATATTGGGGACTTATTGTTTTATGTTGCCCCAAGAATTAACGCAGCAGGAAGGATTGCACACGCTTCTCTATCCTTAAATCTTTTATTAGAAAAGGACATAGAAAAGGCAGAAAAATTATCTAAAAAAATAGATGAATTAAACACGGAAAGAAGGGAAATAGAAAAAAGCATAACCGAAGAGGCTTTAGAGCAAATTTCGAAAACCGAGAATCAAAACAGAAATTCAACAGTTGTTTATAACAACTCTTGGAACAAAGGTGTCATAGGAATTGTAGCATCAAGACTAATAGAAAAACATTACAAGCCCACTGTTGTTTTTTGTAAATCAGCTGACGGAAACTTAACTGCTTCAGCAAGGTCAATCAAAGATGTAGATTTATACAAAATATTAGAAAATTGTAAAGAAAGTATTTTGCAATTTGGAGGACATAAGTATGCTGCTGGATTAACAATTAAGGAAGAGAATTATATTGATTTTAAAGAAAGTTTTGAAAAAGCAGTTTCACTCTATATTAACAATAAGCTACCTGAGCAAGAAATTAGAATCGAATCAAAAATTCCATTAGACTCTATAACTCCTAAGTTCTTTAGGATTTTAAATCAATTTGAACCCTTTGGTCCAGGCAATAGAATTCCCGTTTTTTTGTCTGAACAATTAAGTTTAAGTGGAAGATTAAACAAGATAGGTAAAGATAAAGAGCACATAAAGTTTTCTGTAAAACAAAAGTCAAAAATTTCATTTCCTGCAATTGGGTTTTGGCTTTCAGAAAAGTCTGATAAAATAAAGAGTGATACGCTTTTTTCGATGACTTATAACGTAGATCAAAACACTTGGAATGGCAAGACCAATATTCAATTAAAAATTAAAGACATTAAATAAAAAAGCCCCTTTATTAAAAAGAGGCTTTTTTGTTTTATAAAAGATTAAAAATCTAGAATCTATAAGTAAACCCTAAATTCCAGCTTCTTCCCCATCCTGGAAAAGCTCTATTCTTAGCGTTAACTCCTAAAAAAGTAGGATCTCCAACTTTATTTAAAATATTATCGGAAGATTCCGCTATGTAATAATTGTCAAATAGATTATTTATGTTCAGTCTTAAATACACCATTTCATCGTTACCCACCCTTAGCTTATAGGATGCTCCAAAATCAAACAACTCATAAGAGGGTAATTTCATTGCCTGGTCTCCATCCTCATTAAAATCTTCAGGGTTGAAGTTTGCATATAAGTCATTTGCTGCGAACATGCTAATATTGAATTTAAATAAGTCTGTTGGACTAACTTTTAGGTTTAGCCTAGAAGTTGTTTGAGCCGCATCTCCTACTTTAACTCCATCTAAGTATAGAGTAGATGTTACATTATTATCCTTGCTGTCCTTGAGCGGCTGTCTATTGTCATCAAAAAGAGCAGCTGTCACATCACTTCCATATTCGTAGTTTCCAATAGATAACATCCCTTGAACACTTACAAAAGAACTAAGCTCAAGCTCTCCATCAAACTCAATACCCGAGTGAATTTGCTCAATCCCGTAGTAATTAGCAGTCCCTCGGTCTCCATTCGCAAGACGAACTCCGTCAGATAAAAATCTATCTTTCCAACTAGTTTTATAAACATTAACATTAAGTCTTGCGTTATTAGATTTAAATCCATAACCAGCTTCAAATCCTGTAACCTTTTCTTTTTTTAAATCTGGATTTAAATTATTTCCGTAATTAATAAAAACTGCATCAAAGTTGGGAGGTTTTAAATAGTACCCTCCATTTACGTAAATATTACTTTTTTCATTTAAGTTTATGTTCAGTCCTGCCTTTATATTTCCACCTTTAATATTTACCCAATCCGTTGTTTCTGTTCCAACTTGGTTAAAATACTCTACCCTTTGAAACCCTTGTTGAGAGACGGCACCTTGAATAAATGCAGCAATATTATTTTTTTTGTACTGTAATTGTCCAAAAAATCCAGTCCATTTAACTAAACCATCATTGTGGTAATCAATTTTTTCTTCATCATCTGTGTCATTAAAAACATTCCATTGTTTTCCTAGATTAGAGCTGTAAGTTTTTCTTCTTACTGTACTTCCTGCAGTATCGCCACTTCCGGCAGGATAGTTTTTATTGTCAAAATCTCTGTATCCATCTGATCCAAGCAAGTGATCTAATCTTCTGTAGTGAATTCCCTTGTAAGATCTTAAGTCCACTCCAAAATCAATAGTTAGATTATCGGTCAATGTTTTTTTCACATTAATAAGACTTCCTAAGAAATTATGAGAGTTTATAGAAGCTCTTCTTACTATTCCATTTCTTCTGACTCCATTTACCGTTTCGTCCTGATCGTTTACAATAAAAAGTCCAGTTGTTGGATCTGCAGCAGTATTATAACTAGTTCCGTTAAAAAAGGTAGTTGCTTGACCGGAGTTAGATGCAACGATTTTGTCCCAATCTACTTCACCGTTTAGAGGATTTCTAAATTTACTATCACTAGCATAAGAACCATCTAATCTACCAATATCTCCTGTTCCACCACCTCTTCCGACAGAGTAGTAAAAAGATGCAGATAAATCAGTCGTAGAGTTTATGTTGTACTCCCAATTAATGGAAGCTAAAGGCTTGTGATAAAAGTTTTTTCTCTGATTAAACTCCGAACCATTCAAATAACCGTGATTGTAATTATATTTAATACCATATTTTTTGTAATCAGATAATTTAGACATGTTATAATAACTACCCGTTCTTTGGTTATGTGTTTGTGGAGAACCCGTCAATATAAATTGTATATTATGCTTGTTAGCTTTATCTTTCCAACCATAACCTAGGAAATAGTTGTAACCTTCAAACATCGTTCCGTTAACATAACCATCACCTGCAGTTCTTGAAAACAGTACAGAAAGAGCATGTCCTCCACTCATTTCTCCTGTGTTGTAAGACGTTACTGTTTTCATGTATCCGTCGTTTCCAATTGTTCCAACTATTTTACCTCCTTGCGTAAGCTCAGTAGATTTAGTCAAAATATTGATAGTTCCTCCTACAGAGGATACAGCTAGCTTAGAAGCTCCAAGACCTCTTTGAACCTGCATAGCAGAAACAACATCAGAAAGTCCAGCCCAGTTAGACCAATATACTCTTCCATTTTCCATGTCATTGACAGGGATTCCATTTATCATCACTGCTGTATTTTGAGAGTCAAAACCTCTTATATTTACTCTTGAATCTCCGTAAGCACCACCACCTTTTGTTGCGTAAACTCCAGGAGTTGCATTAAGCATTTCAGGAAGTTCTAAATTTCCTATTCTTTCTTGAATATCGGCAGCAGTTAACGTGGTTACCGTTACTGCAGTCTCTCTGTCAATTGCAAAATCTGCTGTTCCAAAAACGGTCACTCCAGATAAACCAGAAACTTTTAACTGAACTTTAAATGTTGTAGACTTGTCAAAAGCAATTTCTTGTGTTTCGTATCCTACAAAAGAAACTACTAAAGTTCCAGATTCAGGAGCTTGAATACTAAAGTTTCCATCAAAATCAGCTACAACTCCCATGGAAGTTCCTTTAACCACAACACTGGCTCCAGGCAATCCTTTCTCCATTTCAGAGTCGACAATTGTTCCAGTTAAAATGCTTTGAGAATAACAGAACCCTGAAACAAGTAGTGCTGTTAACAATAAAGTTATATTTTTCATAATACTAGTTAATTTATAATTCTAACAAATTTGAGGATTTTTTGTTAAAAAATCGTTAAAAAATAATTTAATTTTTAAATATTTTTTGTGAATAACTGCATTAGCCTTTTAGATACTTGTTAAGAAGGGCATTAGTGGAATTGTCGTGGTTTTTAGGATTTTTTGTAGTTATTTCATTCAAAATAGAAGAGGCTAATTGCTTCCCAAGCTCAACTCCCCATTGGTCATAACTAAAGATATTCCAAACAATTCCTTGTACAAAAATCTTGTGCTCATACATAGCTATTAGACTTCCAAGAGATTCTGGGGTTAATTTTTTAATTAAAATAGTATTGCTAGGCTTGTTTCCTTCAAAAACTTTAAAGGGAGATAGAAAGTTAATTTGACTTTCATCACTTATGTTATTTTGTAATTCGCTATTGACCTTTTCGGAGTTTTTACCCAGCATTAGAGCTTTAGTTTGAGCAAAAAAATTAGACATTAATTTATTATGTTGACTGTTTTCTTTAAAAAGTGGTTTTTGAAAACCGATAAAATCACATGGGATTAATTTAGTTCCCTGATGAATTAATTGAAAAAAAGCATGCTGTGAATTGGTCCCAGTATTTCCCCAAATGATATTGCCAGTTTGATAAGTAATTTTTTCTCCATTTCTATCTACACTTTTCCCGTTACTCTCCATAATTGCTTGCTGGAGGTATGCAGGTAACTTATTTAGGTATTGAGTGTAGGGAATAATCGCTTCGGTTTCACACTTAAAAAAGTTGTTATACCAGATGCTTATCATTGCCAAAACAACAGGAATATTTTTTTCGAAAGGAGTGGATTTAAAATGAAGATCCATTTTATTGGCTCCTTTAAGTAGATTCTCAAAATTTTCTGATCCAATGGATAAGCTGATCGAAAGTCCCACGGAGCTCCACAGGGAAAATCTACCCCCAACCCATTCATTCATTGAAAAAACATATTTAGAGTTTATTCCAAAATTTTTAATTTCTTCAGCGTTTGTCGATACAGCTGCAAAGTGATTTTGAATACTTTTTTCACCTAAACTTTTAATAAGCCAGTTTTTTACAGTATTTGCATTTGTGAGGGTTTCCAGAGTTGTAAAAGTCTTTGAAACAACTATAAAAAGAGTGGTTTCTGGGTTTAGTTCTTTTAATATTTCCAAAACATGGTCTCCATCTACGTTAGAAATAAAATGAGGCTTAAGTTTAGAAGAATAATACTTTAAACCCTCCACAACCATATCTGGACCTAAATCAGAACCTCCAATACCTATATTAACAACATCGGTAAATTCTTTGTTGGTTACACCGGTAATTTTACCAGAAAGAATATCATTGGTAAAGTTTTTGATTTTTTGTCGAGACTCCAAAATAGAAGGAACAATATTCTTGTTCTCTATAATTATTTTTTCATTTCCATCAGTTCGAACAGCAGTATGCAAAACGGATCTTTTCTCTGTTTGATTTATTTTTTCTCCAATGTATTGTTTGTCTATAGAATCTTTTAAATGGCATTGAGAAGCTAAATCTAATAAGAGTTCTAATGTTTCATCATTAAGTCTATTTTTTGAAAAGTCAACAGTAAAATCATCCCAGTTTATGGTAAGGTCCTTTACTCTATTCTGGCTTGAGAACATTTCTTTCATCTCAATATTTTTGATTTTATTAAAATGTGATGTAAGAGCTTTCCAGGCGGATGTTTGGGTGGGGTTTATTTTTTTTAAAGACATGTTTTAGTTCTTTACTATTGCATTTTTTACAAAGCTAATATTCGATTTTATCGAATCAAGCTCTTGTTTAACTGGCCTCATGTAAGTTAAGTATTTATCTTTTAAATTTTTAGAAATGGGTTTTGCTTCAGGTAGCTTTTGACGCAGGGGGTCAACTTGCCTGCCATTTTTCCAAAATCTATAACATACGTGAGGGCCAGAAGTATTCCCCGTCATTCCTACATTTCCTATATAATCTCCTTGCCTAACAAACTGACCTCTTTTCACCCCTCTTTTTTTCATGTGTAAATATTGAGTAGAGTAAGTGCCATTGTGCTTAATAGTGATGTAATTTCCGTTTCCGCGAGTATACCCCGCCTTAATAACAGTTCCGCTGGCTGTAGCTCTAATTTCTGTGCCAATTGGAGCAGCAAAGTCGGTTCCTAAGTGAGGACGAACTCTACCGTAATATGCTATTTTTCTTTTAAGGTTGTATCTGGAAGAAATTCGACTAAATTGTACGGGGGATCTCAAAAATGCTCTACGCAAATTTTTACCTTTTTCATCAAAATACTCGTACACTCCTCTTTTAGAATCAGTTTCAAATTCGATAGCATAAAAAGCTTTTTTTCTGTGTTCAAAATAAGCGGAATGAATTCTATTAATTCCTACATATATAGAGTCATCTACATACTTTGCTGAATACATGATTTTGAAATTGTCTCCCTTTTCAAGTCTAAAAAAGTCAATTGTCCAAGCATAGATTTCTGAAAGCTCGTTTGACAATAGGGGAGACAATTTTTTTTCTTCCATAGTTTCTGAAAGAGAGCTATTGATTGTTCCTTCGGCTTTAAAATCCATTAACTTAACTGCTTTAGATTTTTTTTCTGCCCAAAGAGAATCTGTTAAAGAAACTAGGACATAATCAATCAAGTTTGGTTGGTATACAAATAATTGGGGAGACCTTAGGCTATCTTTAGAAAACAAAATAGTATAGGGCTTGCCAATATTTATTTTTCTTACGTCATATACTTGTTTGGCTTTTTGAACAATATTATAAATTTGAGGATAAAACAGATTATTTTTTTCAAGAATGGTTCCAAATGAATCCCCATTTTTCACGGTATCTTTTACAACATGAAAATCATTAAGAGTATATCCAAATTGTTTTATAATTTTTTCTTGAATTATTTTTGGGACATCCTCTTTTTGATTTTTTTTACAAGAAAAACTGAAAAAAATTACAAATACAAAAACTATGTAAAGTCTATTCATTTAATTTTAATTTTAAAGGGATGTTTAAGTCCCTTAAACTGTTCTAAATCTGCTTCAATTGAACCGATTTTTAATCCCGCTTTTATTTTTATTGGAATTTTATTTTCATCGTTACTAATCCAAAGCGTTAGACTTTCATTATCTTTAAAAACTCTTCCAGATTCGATTGTAGGCCTAAACTTTAAACAATTAACCACTCCAAATTTTGTTTTAATGTCTTGAAGACCTAAAAATTTCATTCGAAAATTATAGTTTTCAGCATCAAAAAACATAGTTATTCTTATAAAGTCATTAATTTTTAGTTTTTTAACGTCAAAATGATTTCTTAAGTAATAAAAAGTAGAAACTAAATCTTGAATATTATTAGAAATAGAAACTTTATTTGTTTCATTTTTTTCAAGATCTTTTACAATAGCTTGACTATTTATATAGTCATATTGAATTTCAATGTCTTTAGTATACCCTCCCTCATACACATTTCGAGTTGATTTTATTGGCTGAACAAGACTTTTGCTAAAGTAAGTTTCATAAACGTCTTCTACTTTAAAAAAAAGCCTAGCAAGTCCAGTTGTTCTTCCTATGGCAATGGCTTTATAAACTTTTATTGAATCTATTGAAGCTTCTTGTAAACCTAAGGTTGCATAACTAGCATTGAAAACTCCATAATGGATTCTATATTTCATGAACTCGCCCTTTTTATAGGAGTCGTATGATGAGCTTACAAATGGAGCACTATTGCCAACAGAATCTTGAGCAGATAAAAAGTTTGAAAGAAAAAAAACAAAACAAAAAAACATGAAGCTTAATCTCATACTGGCAAAAATATAAAATACTATTTGGATGAATTTAAAAATGACATTAATTTTTTTGCTTTAGAAGCCCCTATATCTGCCGCTATCATTTTTTCTGGAGTTTCTTTTATCTTTTTTAATGATTTGTATTTTTTTAAAAGTGCAATTTTTGTTTTTTCTCCAATACCCACAATAGAATCTATTGATGAATTTAGAGCTTCAATACTTCTTTTGTTTCTGTGAAATGTTATTGCAAAGCGGTGGGCTTCATTTCTCATGTGTTGTATTACCTTTAATGTTTCCGATCTTTTGTCAAGATAAAGAGGAATGGGATCTGAAGGATAAAAAATCTCTTCTAATCTTTTGGCTATACCTAGGGCAACAATGGTATTCTCTAACTTTAATTTTTTTAAAGCAGCGACACTTGAACTAAGTTGACCTTTTCCTCCATCAATAACAATAAGTGATGGCAATTTTTTATCTTCATCCAACATTCTTTTATACCTTCTATAAACAACCTCTTCCATAGAGGCGTAATCATCTGGTCCCTCTACAGTTTTAATATTGTAATGTCTATATTCTTTTTTAGCTGGTTTGCCATCTATAAACACAACGCATGCTGCAACAGGGTTTGATCCTTGAATATTGGAATTATCAAAACATTCAATATGTACTGGGTTTGCCTTTAATCTTAAATCATTTTTCATTTGATCCATAATTCTTTTAGCATGCCTTTCGGGATCAACGATTTTAATTTTTTTTAATTTTTCTATTTTAAAATAAGCAATATTTTTTTTAGAAAGCTCTAAGAGTTTTTTATTGTCTCCTACTTTTGGAATAATAAATTTTGCAGGAATTAACTTTTCGTAATTAAACGGACTTATAATTGTTGTGTTATTTGATTCAAATTTAGTTCTTAGATCGACTATACACATCAATAAAAGATCTTTGTCCGTTTCATCTAATTTTTTTTTAATTTCTAGATTATGAAACCTCACTATACGCCCATATGCAACTTGCAGATAATTCACATAGGCATGAGTTGGATCAGAAAGTATACTAAATACATCAATGTTATTAAGCTTGGAGCTTACTACGGTAGACTTAAATTGATAGTTAACTAATAGCTCCAATTTTTCTTTAATTTTTTGAGCATATTCGAACTTCATGTTCTTGGAATAACTGTACATTTTCTCTTTTAACAGCTCTTTAGAGGGGTTAAATTTACCCTTGAGAATTTGCTTAACAGAATTAATGCTATCGCTGTATTCTTTCTCAGAAATTAAGCTTTCATTTACATCAATGGACTCTCCTGTTTGAAAACCAAGAATTAGGGTGTTACCAGCTTTTTTTAAAATTCTAAGAGAGAGTTTTTCGTTTTTGGAATTAATTTGTCTGTCGGAAAGATTGTAGTTGCTAATTCTAAGCGGATAGAGATTATTAATTAAATCCAGTAAAATATTAATAGTTTTATAATTTGTGTAAGGACCATAATATTCAGATCCGTCTTTTATTAATTTTCTTGTAAACAAAACTCTTGGAAACCTTTCTTTTTTTATACAAATCCATGGATAAGTTTTGTCATCTCTTAGTAATATATTGTATTTAGGTTGGTATTTTTTAATAAGAGAATTTTCTAATAGTAGCGCATCGGATTCAGAGGAAACAACAACATGTTTAATTTCCGCAATATTTTTTACTAGATTTTTTGTCTTTTGAGACCCTAAGTTTTTTTGAAAATAAGAGGAAACTCTTTTTTTTAAGTTTTTTGCCTTTCCTATATATATTATTTTGTTGGATTCATTAAAAAACTGGTAAACGCCTGGCAGATCAGGAAGGGTAGAAAATTCAGGATTTAATGTCTGCTTACTCACTCCACTAAAATAATTCTTTTTAAATTTATCTTTTAGTTTTTTAACAAATTATAAATGGAAATGTTTTTAGCCTTAATTATTACAAATATATGTTTTGTAGGAGTTGCCTTTGTGACAAACGAAGAGAATGCAGAGCATTTATTGTCGGGTTACAATACTATGTCAAAAGATGAAAAAGAATCTTTTGACCTTAAAAACTATCTTATTTTTTTTAAAAAGTTTTTTATAAATCTTGCGATTTACTCTTCGTTAATATATATAACATCTTATATGGTTTTTGAAGAGTCTACAGCCTCTATGATATACTTTTTTTCAATACTTATCCCATTACCTTATATGATATATAAGGGCAAGAAATTCAAGATCAAAAAACAGTGAAAAAGAAAGCCTTAAGAATTATATACCGAAAAAAGAGAAATTCTTTAGATCAAAAAAAAAGTGAAGACTTAAGTTTGGAGATTGCCAATAGATCTCTTCTATTGAATATTTGGGATTACAGTAATTATCATATTTTTTTCCCTATCGAAAACAACAATGAAATAGACACCAAGTTAATTATACAGATTATTCAAGGAAAAGACAAAAATGTAGTTCTGCCTAAAACAAACTTTGAAAACAAGACAATTACTAGTTTTCTTCTTACTGATGCAACTTTGATGACGATCAATAAATATGGGATTTCAGAGCCAAAATCAGGAATTGAGATTAGTGAAAATCAATTAGAAGTAGTGTTTATTCCTTTACTTTGTTTTGATAAAAATGGTCATAGAGTCGGATATGGTGGGGGATATTACGACATGCTTTTAAAAAAGTGTTCCTCCAATACAATTAAAATTGGATTGTCATTTTTTGATCCCATTGAAAAAATTAAAGATACACTGCAAAGCGACATCAGAATGGATTATTGCATAAGTCCAAAAACAACATATAAGTTTTAAGGAAAAATTCTTTTATTAAATACAATCATTATTCCAACTCCAGTACTAATTGCAGTATCTGCAATGTTAAATACTGGTTCAAAAAAAGTAAAGCTTTCGCCTCCAATAAAGGGAAGCCAATTTGGCCATTCCCAGGTGAACATAGGAAATTGAAGCATGTCAACTACATGTCCATACAATAAAGACTCGTAACCGCTTCCTGGGTTAAACAAAGCGATATTAAGATAACTGTCAGTAAAAAGATAACCATAAAAAATAGAATCAATTAAATTACCAATAGCTCCAGCTAGAATTAAAGAAACACTAATTATTAAAAGTTTATTTTCTCTTTTTCTAATACAGTCATTGAGCCAGTAAAAAATTAATGGCACCGCCATAATTCTTACTAGGGTTAAAATTAGCTTTCCAACTCTTTCGCTAATAAAAGGGACGAAGTCACTTATTTTTGCCCCCCATGCCATTCCTTTATTTTCAATAAATAAGATTTTAAACCATCCCCAATCCATAATTGCGTCAGACCCATAAAGAGTTAGCGGAAAATGAAGTTTAATATAAACTTTGGATAGCTGATCAATTAATAGGATGGAAAATATTAGTAAAATAGACTTATTAAGGCTCATAAAAACATGAAATTGAATGAGAATAAATATTTAGTTTAAGACATTTTGTTCTTAGCCGCTATACTTAAAGTTGCGTGAGGGACTAGTTCTAATCTTTTTCTATTGATTAAATTTCCATTTTCTCTACAAATTCCATAAGTTTTGTTTTCAATTCTAATAAGGGCACTTTTTAAATCTCTAATAAATTTTTCTTGTCGAATTGCAAGTTGAGTGTTTGCTTCTTTAGACATTGTTTCTGATCCTTCTTCAAAAGCTTTGAAAGTAGGGGAAGTGTCCTCTGTTCCATTATTACCATCATTCATATAAGCGCTTTTTATTAAAGCAAGGTCTTTTTGGGCTTTTTTTATTTTTTCTTCAATTAAAGCTTTAAAGTGTTTTAAATCTATATCAGAATAACGTGTGGTTCCCATGATTAATTGTTTTTATGTATGCTTAATTTTGTATCTATATTATCAAATTTAACTTCGATTCCATTAGTTATAGAATCTTCTAATATCAGGTTAACAGATAAAGTTTCATTGACTATATAATCTCTATTCTCAAAAATAGCTTTTTCAAGGATATTATCCTTCTGAATTTTTAAAATAATTTTATCTGTCACCAATAAACCAATTTCTTTTCTGTGGTTTTGAATCCTGTTTACCAGCTCTCTAGCGATCCCTTCGTTTATTAGTTCCTCATTTAATTGAATATCTAAAGCAACCGTAATGTTGTTTTCGGAAGCAACTAACCATCCTTGGATATCTTCTGAAAGCACTTCTAAATCTTCAGGGTGAAGAAAGATTTTCTTTCCATTTAGATCAATTGAAATAGGCTCTCCTTTCTCTATTTTTTTAATTTGACTAATTCCAAAGTCTTTTATTTGTTGTGTTGCCAAAGAAAGTAATTTTCCTAATTTAGGACCTAAACTTTTAAAGTTTGGTTTAACTTTTTTAACTAAGATTCCAGAAGAATTACTAATTAATTCAATCTCCTTTACGTTAACTTCTGACTTTATAAGATCAGAGATTTCTTCAAATTCTGATTTTTCATTTAAATTGGAATAGGGAATCATAATTTTAAAAAGAGGCTGTCGTACCTTAATTTTTTCTTTTTTTCTAAGAGACAGAACTAAGGAGCAAATTATTTGTGCTTTTCTTATCTTTTTTTGTAGTGTGAGATCAATTAATTCGTTTTTAGAAATTGGAAAATTTGAATGATGAACAGAACTAAAGGATTCAAAACTAGTGTTTGAAATTAAATCACAATACAAACGATCCATAAAAAAAGGCGCGATCGGAGAAGATATCTTAGCAATCTCTATTAGGCAAGTAAACAAAGTTTGATAGGCACTAATTTTATCCTTTTCATAAGATCCTTTCCAAAATCTTCTTCTTGAAAGTCGAACATACCAATTGCTTAAATATAATTGAACAAATTTAGAAATAGATCTGGCGGCTTTAGTAGGTTCGTATTTAGAATAATGATCATCAACTTCATTTATTAAGGAATTAAGTTCAGAAATTATCCAACGGTCTAACTCAGGTTTATCATTATTTTTAATTTCGTTTTCGCTAAAATTAAAATCATCTATGTTGGCATAAAGCGTAAAAAAGGAGTATACATTGTATAATGTTCCAAAGAATTTACGTTTACTTTCTTCAATTCCTTCTAAATCAAATTTTAGATTATCCCATGGGTTAGCATTGCTTATCATATACCATCTTGTGGCGTCCGGACCGTATTTTTCGATCGTTTTGAAAGGATCTGCAGCGTTTCCTAATCTCTTAGACATTTTTTGACCATTTTTATCTAAAACAAGACCATTAGAAATCACATTTTTATAGGAAATAGAATTAAAAACCATTGCACTTATAGCGTGTAGAGTATAAAACCACCCCCTTGTTTGATCAACTCCTTCCGCAATATAATCAGCTGGAAAGGCAATGTTTTCATCTATCATTTTCTTGTTTTCAAACGGATAATGCCATTGTGCATATGGCATAGCGCCTGAATCAAACCAAACATCAATCAAATCCGATTCTCTATGCATTTTTTGACCATCTTTAGAAGATAATATTATCTGGTCTACAATATTTTTATGGAGATCAATTTTATCATAATTAGATTCTTCCATGTTATTTACTTTAAAAGAATCAAAAGGATCTGTTTTCATAAAACCCAAGGAAATAGATTTTGAAATTTCGTTTTTTAGTTCTTCCATAGAACCAATCATAATTGTTTCTTTTGAATCTTCAGTTCTCCAAATAGGTAGGGGAATCCCCCAAAACCTAGACCTGGAAAGATTCCAGTCGTTTGCATTAGAAAGCCAATTACCAAATCTTCCTTCACCTGTTGACTTAGGCTTCCAATTAATGGATTTATTGAGTTTTGTTAAGACATCTTTTTTTTCAGTTACTTTAATAAACCAAGAATCTAAAGGATAGTAAAGTATAGGTTTATCAGTCCTCCAGCAATTAGGGTAACTGTGTAAATATTTTTCTACTTTAAACGCTTTATTTTCTTCTTTTAATCGTATTGCAATTTCTACATCAACAGATCTTTTAGGAACATCATCGGCATTACTATAATATTCGTTTTTAACATATTTACCGCCTAAATCACCTAACTCAGATCTAAATTTCCCCTGTAAATCAACCAGAGGAACAAGTTGTTGATTTTCATCATATATTAACATCGGAGGAATTTCAGGCTTAGCCTCTTTTGCTACTTTAGCATCGTCAGCTCCAAAAGTGGGAGCAGTATGTACAATTCCAGTTCCATCTTCCGTTGTAACAAAATCTCCATCAATAACTCTAAAAGCATTTTCTGCATTTTTATATGGCATTGGAGCATCACTCCACAATTGTTCATATTTAACTCCTATCAATTCACTTCCAGTAAAGGAATTTCTAATCAAATAAGGTATTTTATTTTTTGTGCCAGAATCGAACTTCAGTATTTGTTCATTTTCAACTTTAATAAACGATCCTGCAAAAACTTTTGAAACTAAATCTTCTGCTAAAATTACATGAATTGGACTATAGGTATACTGATTAAAAGTGGAAACAAGGACATACTTGATTTTAGAACCTACAGTTAAAGCCGTATTAGATGGAAGTGTCCAAGGAGTAGTGGTCCATGCTAAAAAAAAAACAGATTCGTAATGTTTTATTGTTTCTGGTAAAGTACTTTTTATAGCCTTAAATTGAGCTGTAACAGTTGTATCAGTAACATCTTGGTAAGTGCCTGGTTGATTTAATTCGTGAGAGCTTAATCCAGTTCCAGCTTTTGGCGAATAAGGTTGAATAGTATACCCTTTGTAGATCAATCCTTTATCATAGAGTTGTTTTAGAAGCCACCAAACAGATTCTATATATTTGGGCTTGTAAGTAACATAAGGATTTTTCATATCTACCCAATAGCCCATTTTTTTTGTTAAGTCATTCCAAACATCTGTGTAACGCATGACAGCCTTTTTACACGCTTTGTTGTAGTCCTCTATTGTAATTGATTTTCCAATATTTTCTTTAGTAATTCCAAGCTCTTTTTCAACGCTTAGTTCGATGGGAAGTCCGTGAGTATCCCATCCAGCTTTTCGGTTTACTTGGTAGCCTTTGAGCGTTTTATATCTACAAAAAATATCCTTAATACTTCTAGCCATTACATGGTGGATACCAGGCATCCCATTAGCAGATGGAGGACCTTCATAAAAAACATATTTGGTAGCACCTTCTCTTAAGCTAATGCTCTTTTCAAAAGACTGATTAGAATCCCAATCTTTAAGAATTTCTTTAGCAATTTTTGAAAGATCTAGTCCTTTATATTCTTTAAAAGCCATTTTAGTAAAATGAGATTTTTATAAAAAGCGAAAGTAACCATTTTAGATGAAATTTTTTAAAACTTATGCTCTAAAACAAGATTTAAGTTTCTTCCAGGAGATGATATTCCTGAAGCAAACTCCCGATAATGAATATCAAACAGATTGTCTAATATTAAAGTTGTCTTTAAGTTGTCTGATAATTTATACGATGAGGATATTTTAAAAACCCCCCAAGAAGGCATTCCATAGTAATTAGGGATTTTATTATTGAAACCTAGCAAAGGAGTTTCTTCTAGACCATCTTCCCCTCCTAAACTATAATCATTTGGACTTTTAGATCTTGAAAATTTATAAGATAATTGCGTTTTTAGATTGAAATGAATCCATTTTAAATAAAGAGAACCAAACAGTGGGGATATTGATGGCAAAGGATTTGGGCGCTGAACGCTCCCTCCGTTGGTATAAGTTATATTACTTTTAATTATCAGATTTTTCAAAATTGCAGCTTCTGAATCAAAAGAAAATCCATAGATATAAGCACCACCAGCGTTAATATTTGCCATAGTCTTTACTTCTTCTAAATTGTAAAGAATTGTTTTAGGATTTTTGGTTGACTTATCATTTAAAATCTCAAAGAAATCTCTTCCAATATGATTTGCAATATGTGTGTAATAAAGATTTAGAGAAAAGATATTGGATTTATTATTAAAAAACTTAGTAAAACCTAATTCTGAACTATATGCATATTCAGGTTTTAAATTTTTATTTGGAACAGAAAGAATTCCTTTATTCTCTCTTATTTTACCCATATCATCAATGTTTGGTGATCTGAAACCGCTTGAAAAATTAGCATTTATTTGCCACTCATTTTTTAATCTTGCAACATAACCAAGACTTCCAGTCAGTGAAGAGTTTTTTGTTTGTAAAGAACTTAAATTAGCATCAATCAAAGCTTCTTCTTCCCAAATTGCATTCAAAAGAGTGTAAGTATATCTCATTCCAAAATTAAAATTTGATATTTCAGAAATATCTTTTCTGTATTCGTAATATGAAGCTAACGTACTATAATTACTCCCTCCACTAGGATATCTTGTAGGAATTTTAAAAATTGAATTAGAGTCTTTTAATGATGAAAGTGTCACATTGTTTTTAACAAGCGTTTCTCCAAAGGCCTCTGAATTTACCTTATTGTAAGTATATTCAAATCCATAAGAAAGACTAGAGCTTTCTGTTTTGACTCCTACAAAATCTGCATTTATAGAAAAAACTTTTACATTTTCTATTTGTGAATTTAAAATAAGGGATTTGAATTTTCTGCTGTTTCGAGATTCTTTTATCTTTTGAAATGCCGCAACAATAGTCCCTTTTTTAAGCCACTTTTTGTTTTCTGTAAAATTATAAGTGGAAGAAAACAACATTCTTTTTTGGGGCCCATAAAACCATTGGGAGTATTTTAGATTTTCTTTCAATTTGCTAAACTCACTTAGTTTGTCATAACGATCTATATTAGATGATTTAGAGTACTGAATATTAAAGATTAAGTTAGAAGAGTCGGAGGTTTTAATGTTAAACTTTTGTAAAAAATCAACTTGAGAATAATTTGTGTTTTTTTGAATTTTTAAATTTTCATTTAACAGGTTTTTTTCATTTAATTTTTTTTTATCTAAATAATATTTGTTCAGACCCCAATTTTCAAATCCATGATTTCGATTTGAACCCATAACAATATCTCCAAAGTCAGAATATGATACGCTGGTAAAACTGGCCCATTTTTCTTTACTGTGCTCTAGGTTTAGATTGTTTATGTTGTGTTTTAAAATAGTATTGTAAGAATTAGATCCTTTTATAATCCAGGATTTTTCATTGTTTATTTTAGGATTTCGAGTATAAAAATGAACTACCCCGCCAAGAGCATCTGATCCATAACCAACAGAGGATGGTCCAAAAATAACTTCGGTTCTTTCCAGTGTATTAGGATCAATGGTAATTGCATTTTGAAGATGACCAGACCTGTATATAGCGTTATTCATTCTTACTCCGTCCACAACAAGTAAAACTCTATTGGCTTCAAAACCTCTAATTACTGGACTTCCTCCTCCACCTTGTGTTTTTTGGATTCTAATTCCACCTGCATAGTATAATAAATCAGCAGAGGTTTGAGGTAAGTCAAGCTCTGTTTTTTTAGCAGTAATTAAAGAAACTTTCTTGGATATTTTCTTTTTGTCTTCTCTGTTTCTACCAACTGACAAAATAATTTCAGATAACATTTGGGTGTCAGGATAAAGATAGATAATAGATTGAGAGATTTTATTTAAAGAAATTTTTAATTTTTCATAGGATATATGGCTAAAAATAAGAGTATCTGTTTCTTTAAACACTGAAAGGTTTAAAACGCCATCAAAATTTGATAGAACACTTTTTGTTTTTTGGGTGTTGTACACGGTAACACTAGGAATTAAAGTGTTTTCTTCAAAATCCTTAATAATTAATTCTTGAGAAAAAGTGTTTAAAGAAATTGTCAAAAAGACAATAAATAAAACTTTAGGCTTTTTTGAAAAGATCATACATTATATTAAGTGATTGTGGTCTTTTAAAATCTTCTAAGTGTATATGCATATATTTCATTAAAAATTCTAATAATTCTTTTCTTTGAACTGAAGAATCAATTGTCATTCCAACTCCATCAAAATTTGTGCCTAAAAATTCTTTGAAACGATTTATTACACCTCCTGTAACACAATTTTTAATTATGGTATGGTCACAAAAACTCCCATTTAGCATATCAAAGCTGGACAAATTAATTTTACTCTCGTCGGGTGATATTCCTAAGTATTTTAAAAGTTTTATTAAAAAGTGAATATGAAAATTTATATAATTAGAGCTGGAATCTAGCCAAATCATAGATGTTTTGATAAAAATGTAAAGCGCCTCATTTTTTTCTTCTTCTTGTATGATTTTGGATAATGTTTCAGACAAAAATAAAACAAGAGTATTTTTAACAACATCAAACGGTATGGTTTTATATGGGAAAACTATTTTTGCTGCTCTAATACTTTCAAGCCTACCTACATTCCTGTGATTTGCATCAATTTCTAAGATTGTTAATGGTTGAAATAGTCCAATGTTTAAGGATTTCTTTTTTTGCGATCGAATTCCTTTAATCAAGTATGATTTGATGCCATCAGAAAAAGTGAAACATTTAACTATAATGCTAGTTTCAGAATATTTTATTGAACTTAAAGCGATGGCTTCAGTTGATATTAACATTTTAGGAAATACAATTAATGAGTTTAAACCACACCTTGAGCAAGCATAGCATCCGCAACCTTTATAAACCCAGCAATATTAGCTCCTTTTTCATAATTAACATAGCCTTTTTCTTGACCATGAGTAATACAAGAATTATGAATATCTAACATTATATCTTTTAATTTATTATCCACTTCTTCCCTTGGCCAGCTATATCTCAAAGAATTTTGAGCCATTTCTAGACCAGAAACAGCAACACCACCGGCATTTGAGGCTTTTCCAGGTGCATACAATATCTTGTTTTTTCTAAAAACCGAAATAGCTTCAGGTGTACACGGCATATTAGCTCCTTCGCTAACACAAATGCAACCATTAGTCATCAAAGTTTCAGCATCTTTTTTATTAAGTTCATTTTGAGTTGCACAAGGCAATGCAATATCACATGGAATATCCCATGGAGTTTTATTTTTATAAAATTTAGCTTTTGGATACTTTTTAACATACTCAGAAATTCTTTCTCTTTTGTTGTTTTTTAAATCCATAATAAAATCTAATTTTTCGGTATTTATACCTTCTGAATCATATATGGAGCCAGAAGAATCAGATAAGGACATAACTTTTGCAGAAAGTTGAATACATTTTTCAGCAGCAAATTGAGCTACATTTCCCGAGCCAGAAATAACTACTGTTTTCCCTTTTACAGAATCTTTAACATGATTTAACATGTTTTCAGCAAAATATACCGTTCCGTAACCAGTTGCTTCCGGTCTAATTAAAGATCCTCCCCACGATAACCCCTTCCCGGTTAATACACCTGTGAATTCTTTTTTTAATTTTTTGTACTGCCCAAACATGTATCCAATTTCTCTACTGCCAACTCCAATGTCCCCAGCAGGAATATCAGTGTTTGGACCGATATATCTAAAAAGTTCAGTCATAAAGCTTTGGCAAAATCTCATGATTTCTCCATCACTTTTTCCTTTAGGATTAAAATCGGAACCACCTTTTCCTCCACCCATCGGAAGTGTTGTTAGACTGTTTTTAAAAACTTGTTCAAAGGCTAAAAACTTTAGGATACTTAGATTCACCGAAGGATGAAATCTTAATCCACCTTTATAAGGTCCAATAGCAGAATTCATTTGAACCCTGTATCCTCTGTTAACCCGTATTTCTCCTTTGTCATCCACCCAGTTAACCCGGAACATTAGCATTCTTTCAGGTTCTACCATTCGCATTAAAAGATTTTTCCCGTGGTAAATTTTATTTGAAACAATATAAGGTATCACTGTTTCGGAAACTTCTCTAACGGCTTGCATAAATTCGGGCTCTTGAGAATTTCTTAGTGCGATTTCCTTTATAAAATCCTCTATACTTTTTTTCATAGTAAAATAGTCTTTAAATAAAATTATTAAAATTTTCAGTCTAAGTTAATCAATTAACCCAAACAAGGTTCTTAATTATCGAGAGCTTGTTCAAGATCTGAGATAAGATCATCTGCGTCTTCTATACCAACACTAAGTCTTATTAAAGAATCAACTACCCCAGAAGCCTCTCTTTCTTTTTTAGGAATTGAGGCATGAGTCATGGAAGATGGGTGTCCAGCAAGGCTTTCAACTCCTCCAAGAGATTCTGCTAAGGTGAAAATTTTTAGTTTTTCTATAATTTGAATGGCTTTGTCATAGTCATTTCCTTTGGTAATAAAAGAAATCATTGCTCCAAAATCATTCATTTGATCTTTGGCAACTAGATGATTGGGATGAAAATCAAATCCTGGCCAATAAACTTTTTCAACCACAGGATGATTATTTAAAAAAATGGCAATTTTTTTTGCATTTTCACAATGCCTTTCCATTCTCACATGAAGTGTTTTGATCCCCCTTAATGTTAGAAAACTATCCATAGGTCCACAGATTGCTCCACTAGCATTTTGGATAAAATACAATTTATCTGCCAAAGCCTGGTCTTTAACCACTAGCGCACCTAAAACAACATCACTATGTCCAGCAAGGTATTTTGTAGCAGAATGCATAACAATGTCTGCCCCTAAATCTAAAGGTTGTTGTAAAAAAGGAGTTGCAAAAGTATTGTCAACTGCCAATAGAACTTTTTTTGATTTCGACAGTTTACTCAATGATTTTATATCAATCACATTCATCATTGGATTGGTAGGAGTTTCAACCCAGATCATTTTAGTATTGGAGTTAATTAATGTTTCCACTGAACTAATATTATTCATCCCAGTGAAATGAAATTTTATACCAAAATTTTCAAATATTTTAGTAAATAATCTGTAAGATCCTCCGTAGAGATCATTAGTTGAAATTACTTCATCTCCTGGATTTAATAATTTTAAAACCGCATCAATTGCAGCCAGCCCAGATCCAAAAGCTAGACCATAATTTCCGTTTTCAATACTCGCTAAAGAATTTTCTAATGCGTGTCGGGTTGGATTGTGTGTCCTACTATACTCATAGCCTTGGTGTTTGCCGGGACTAGACTGTGAATAAGTAGAAGTTTGATATATTGGGGGCATTACAGCTCCATAGCCTTTTTCAAGAATTTGACCTCCATGAATAGTTTTTGTATTAAATTTTATTTTGTCTTTACTCATACTTAAAAAATTATTGATCAAATATAAATTATCTAATAAGAATCTTATAATTTTAGAGTTATAAAAATTCTTTTATGAAAAAAATCTATTTTTTATCTACATGCTCAACTTGTAAAAAAATTTTAAAAAACTGGGACATAAGCGATAGTATAAAAAAAATAGATTTAAAAAAAACTCCTATAAGCGCGTTAGATTTAAAGGAATTATACAGCCTTTCAAATAGTTACGAGGCATTATTCAATAAAAGAGCAGTTTTATTCAGGGAGAAAAAAAAACATTTAGAAATAATTACAGAAAAAGAGTACAAAGAAATGCTTTTAGCGCATTATAGCTTTTTAAAAAGACCAGTTCTAATAATAAATGAAAAATTATTTGTTGGAAATTCAAAAGAAACAGTAAGTAAGGCCGCTTTAGAAATTAAATCAGGATTTTAATTATCTAAATTGTAGATGTTTAGTTTATATGTAAAAGAATTAAAAATATCTTTTTTTTTAAATTAAAAACCAATTAACTTGAAGAAAAAAAACATGATAAAATTCCTTGAAATATATTACCCTATAATACTAGCTTTTTTGTCTTTTTTATTATCTGTGACATTATGGTTCACTGGCTATCAACTAGAAGGGATCTTTGTAGGCATTTGGGTTCCTTCAATTTTGTCTTTGTCAATTGCTTTACGTCAAAGAAGAACTGATAGCAGAAAAAACAATTAATATGAGCTTAAATTCAATCTTATTTATAATTGGGTGCATAATTTTTGTGCTTTACTTGGTAGGATATGTTTTGGTTATTAAATCCCAAAATAAAATTCAAGATAAAGAACAAGGTAAGAGTCCTTATGACGAAAAAAGCAATTAATAATTTTAGATCAATTACTATGCTAAGGTCAACAACATTTTTTATTGTTTTTTTAATTGCATTTAATTTAAGTTTTTCTCAAGACGAATCTACACCTACAGAAGTTTGGGAGCCTGTTCCTAAAAAAATAGAATCATATAATTTTTCTAAACCTCCAAGTGATGCCATCGTTTTATTTGATGGAAAGGATTTTTCAAACTGGGTTACACAATATTCAAATGAAATACCTAAATGGAAAATTAACAACGATGGTTCTATGACTGTAGTAAATGGAACAGGAGGAATCAAAACTAAAGAGTTATTTGGGTCCGTGCAGCTACATGTCGAATGGAAAACAAGCGACGGAATTAGAAATAAAAGACCGCAATACAATTCAAATAGTGGAGTGTTTTTACAGCAACAATATGAATTACAAATTCTAGATAGTTATCAAAACCCAACCTATGTAAACGGTCAAGCAGGATCTATTTATAAGCAATACCCCCCAATGGTAAATTCAAGTAAAAAACCTGGAGATTGGCAATCTTATGATATAATTTTTAACGCTCCAGTATTTGACCGAAAACTATTAATCAAGCCAGCTTTTTTTACTGTATTTCAAAATGGAGTATTAATACAAAATCATGCGGAAGTTCAAGGTGCTACCACTAATGTTGGTTTGCCAAAATACAACTCACACGGAAACTTGCCATTAGTTCTACAAGACCACCCTTCCTTGCCGCTATCCTTTAGAAACATTTGGATTAGAAAAATAGCAGATTAAAGAATCAGTTTTTCGTAACTTTGACAGCATGTTACATTCAATGACTGGTTTTGGAAATGCTTCCACAGAATCTAAACTTGGGAAAATTTCCTTAGATATTAAATCTTTAAACAGTAAAAATTTAGATCTAAATTATAATTTAAATCCAATATTTAGAAATGTTGAGAATGATGTAAGATCAATCTTAACTAAATTTTTGAAGAGAGGAAAAGTAGACCTTAAGATTAATTTTAAAATTTCGGAGAATAATTTTAACTCTAAATTAAATCATGAGGTGATAAAATCTTACATAAAAGATTTACAAAAAATCACACCTGGAGTTGATACAGAGTTTCTGAAAATTGCTGTAATGCTTCCAAATTCTATAGAAAGCAGTCACCCAAATCTCGATGAAAAATTTTCTGAAAGCATAAAAGAATTGACAATAAGTGCAGTTAAAGAATTAGTTAATTTTAGAATACAAGAGGGAAATTCGTTGGAAAAAGATCTTTTCAATAATATAGAGTCAATTCAAAAAAAACTAAAGCAAGTAGAAAAATTAGCTCCAGAAAGAATCAAGCTAGTTAAAGAAAGAATAAAAAAAAATCTTGAAGATTTAAAGACAGATTTAGATCTCAACCGATTTGAGCAAGAATTAATATATCATTTAGAAAAGTTAGACATTAATGAAGAACTGGTAAGATTAAAAAATCATTTATTTTTTTTTAAAAAGACAGTTAATGATAAACAAATTGAAAAAGGAAAAAAATTGACTTTTATTAGTCAAGAAATTGGAAGAGAAATTAATACTATTGGATCTAAATCTAATCATCTTTTAATGCAACAAATTGTTGTTGAAATGAAAAATGAATTAGAAAAAATTAAAGAACAACTTTTAAATGTTTTATAATGTCTAAAGGGAAATGTATTATTTTCTCTGCTCCCTCAGGAAGTGGGAAAACTACTTTGGTTAAACATTTATTGGAAAAGAATGATCTGAATCTAACTTTTTCTATTTCTGCCACAACTAGAAAAAGAAGAGTGAATGAACAAAAAGATGTGGATTACATTTATTTAAATAAAGACAACTTTGACGAAAAAGTTAAAAGTGGAGAATTTTTAGAATTTGAGGAAGTTTATAACGGAGTTTTGTATGGTACTTTGAAAAAATCGGTCAATGATGTTTTAAAAAATCACAATGTAATATTTGATATTGATGTTGAGGGTGCAGTTAAGTTAAAAAATAAATTTAAAGACAATGCTCTATCGGTTTTTGTAAAACCTCCAAGTATTGAAGAATTACAAAATAGATTGAAAAATAGAAATAAAGATTCCACAGACTCCATCAATATTAGACTTTCAAAAGCTAATTATGAATTATCTAAAGAAAAATATTTTGATCGAATAATAATTAATGACGACTTGCAGTATGCTAAAAATGAGGCATATAAATTAGTAAGTCAATTTTTAAAAAAATAATGAAACAAATAGGCTTATTTTTCGGAACATTTGATCCTCTTCATAATGGACATGTATCTATTGCAAAATATTTTATTAAAAAATTATCTTTAGATAAATTATGGCTTGTTGTTACGCCCTTAAATCCATTTAAAGAATCTGAAAAAATTTCAGATGAAATGAAAAGATTAGAGATGGTGGAAAAGTTTTGTGAGAATGAAAAAAAAATTATTTGTTCTAAAGTAGAATTTGAATTATCAAAACCGAATTATACAGCAAACACAATAGATTTTATTGTAGAAAAGAATCTAAATACAAAATTTTATATAATTTTAGGAGAGGATAATCTAAACAGCCTGCATTTGTGGAAGAATTCATATAAAATCTTACAACATCAGATTTGTGTTTATCCAAGAAAAAACTTATCAAAAACAAGTAATAATTTACTTAATCATAAAATGGTTAAAATTTATGACGCCCCCGTGATGGAAATATCTTCAACAGCAATAAGAGAAATGTCAATTAAAAAACAATCTATAAAACATCTTGTTCCACCAGAAGTATTCATGCAAATACAAAAAAAATAGATTAGATTTTTTATGTTTCCTTAATTTTTAACCAATTGTTAACAATTTGAATGGTTTTTTTTATTCAAATTGCACCCCCTAAGTTTAATGAGTAATTTTATATGATGGAAAATAATAAAAAAGTTGATATCAAAGAAATCAATGAGAAAATCGAGAAAGAGAGTGCTTTTATAGATCTATTAACCTTAGAAATTAATAAGGTTATTATTGGTCAAAAACACATGATAGAAAGACTTTTGATAGGTCTTTTAGGACAAGGCCATATTCTTTTAGAAGGAGTCCCGGGTTTGGCAAAAACCTTAGCAATTAATTCACTTAGCAAAGCGGTTAAAGGAAGTTTTAGTAGAATTCAATTTACACCAGACCTTCTTCCTGCTGACGTTGTTGGAACGATGATTTATAATATGAAAGAAAACGATTTCACTATAAAGAAAGGTCCAATATTTGCAAATTTTGTTTTGGCTGATGAAATTAATAGAGCCCCAGCAAAAGTTCAGTCGGCATTGTTAGAGGCCATGCAGGAAAAACAAGTTACAATTGGAGATAAAACCTTTAAGCTGGAACCACCTTTTTTAGTAATGGCAACACAAAACCCAATTGAACAAGAAGGAACTTATCCACTTCCTGAAGCTCAAATTGATAGATTTATGCTGAAAACAGTTATTGATTATCCCAACATTAATGATGAACAAGAAATAGTTAGAGCGAACATTAATAATAGTTTTGGAGAAATTAAGCCCGTTGTTACAGTAAAACAAATTATCAAAGCTCAAGAATCTGTTCGATTGGTTTATATGGACGAAAAAATTGAAAAATATATTTTAGATTTAATCTTTGCTACAAGATATCCTGAAAAATACGGCTTAGAAGAGTTGAAACCTCTAATAAATTTTGGAGCATCTCCTAGGGGGAGTATAAACCTTGCAAATGCATCTAGATGCTATGCTTTTATAAAAAGAAGAGGATATGTAATTCCAGAAGATGTTAGGGCGGTAATCCTTGATGTTTTAAGACATAGAATAGGATTGACTTATGAAGCAGAAGCAGAAAACATTTCTTCTGAAGACATTATAAATAAAATTGTTAATCAAGTTGAAGTTCCATAGTAGTTGATATTAATCAGTATTTTTTTATAAACAATATTTAATTTTTAATAGTGGAAACAAAAGATCTTATAAAAAAAGTAAGAAAAATTGAAATTAAAACAAGAAGATTAAGTAATAATATTTTTGGAGGAGAATATCATAGTGCTTTTAAAGGAAGAGGAATGACTTTTAGTGAAGTAAGAAATTATCAGTTTGGAGATGACATTAGGACTATTGATTGGAACGTAACGGCAAGGTACAACGAACCATTTGTTAAAGTTTTCGAAGAAGAAAGAGAGCTTACCCTTATGTTGTTGGTTGATGTGAGTGGATCAGAGCTCTTTGGAACTGACAATGTATTAAAGAAAAATATTGTCACAGAAATATCGGCAACATTGGCCTTTTCAGCTCTTCAAAATAACGACAAAGTAGGTCTAATGCTTTTCTCTGATAAAGTAGAATTATACATCCCTGCTAGTAAAGGAAAAACACATGTTTTAAGAATTATTAGAGAGTTAATAGAATTCAAACCTACAAGTAAGAAAACTGATATTTCCGAAGCATTAAGGTTTTTAGTAGGAGTAATTAAAAAGAAATCTATAGCATTTGTTTTGTCTGATTTTATTTCGCTGGATTATGAAAAAACATTAAAAATTTGCGCTAATAAACATGATGTTACAGGCATAAGAATTTATGATAAAATGGAGGAAAGAATTCCTAATATGGGAATAGTTCCTATGCTTGATCAAGAAACAGAAGAAATTAAATTGATAGACACTTCTTCCTCAATTTTGAGAAAAAAATACGAATCTTTTAATCTTATAAATTCAAAAAGATTTAACAAATTATTCTCTAAAAACGGAGCTGGAACAATAAATTGTAGGACAGACGAGAGCTACGTAAAAAAATTACTTAATTATTTTAAAACACGTGGATAAATTAAGATTAATTATTGTGTTTTTTATTTGTGCTAGTGTTCCAATTTTTTCACAGCAGGAACCTGTTATCAGTTCTTCAGTAGATACTACGTCAATTAAAATAGGTGAACAGATTAATTATGAAATCAAAATTAAGATAGATTCAACCTCTGTTTTTCAATTTCAAGAGAACCAACCTATAAATCCTTTTGAAATAATAGAAGAGTTTAAAATAGACACTTTTATTGAAGCAGGAGATATTAATTTTACTAAAAAGTTTTCTATCACTTTTTTTGAGCCAGGTTCATTTTCCATAAGATCTCCAAAAATTTTAGTTAATGATATTTTATATTATTCAGATTCAATATTAATTGATGTTATAAATATTAAAGTAGACACAGTAAGCAAAAAATTTTTCGACATTAAAAACATTACAGAACTTCAAAAAAATAATGAGGGATGGTGGAAAAAATATTTTTTGGGATTTTTTGTTTTCACAATGATTTTTGTAGGACACAGGCTTTATCTAAAGATAGTGAGTTCAAAACTAGAAAAAGAGAAAGCCCCGCTTCCAATTGAAAAAGCTATTATAGCATTGAAGCTTTTGGAATCAAAAGATCTAAAAAAACAATTAGATTACAAAGAGTATTATTCAAAGCTTACCGAAATAGTCAAAAATTATTTTGAAGAAGATATCAGTTTGGATGCTCTAGAAAGTACCACAGATGAATTAATTAATAAGTTAGAATTATTAAAAGATGCCGGAAAGCTTTCATTAAACAATGAAACAATTCAAAACTTTAAAAGCGTATTAAAAACTGCAGATCTAGTAAAATTTGCTAAATCAGTTCCTGGAATTGAAATGGCTTCATCAGATAAAAAATTATTAGAAACAGTTCTTTTAGACACCAAGGAAGCTATTCCTGCCCCAACAGAAGAAGAGTTATTAAAAAATAAAGAATATTTAGAAAAGTTAAATAAAGAAAAAAGAAATAAAATAATAAAGAAACTCTTTATAAGTGTTTTTTCTATTACATTTTTAGTTCTAGGAGCTTCCATTGCATTATATGGTTGGAAAGACGTTTCAGACAAGGTAGTGGGAAACCCAACTAAAACTCTTTTAAATAAGACTTGGGTAAAAGGTAATTACGGGGCCCAACCCATTATTATACAAACTCCAAATGTTTTAAAAAGGGTAGAGTCTGAAAAAACAAATCAAAGTTTCGAATGGAAATCTTTAACTAATGACATATCAGTTTTTCTTAAAATCGAATCTGTCCCTGACAAGAAAGAACAGATCGAAGGGGAATCTGTAATGAACGAATTAATAATAGAATTAGAAAAAAGAGGTGCAAAAAACATTCTAACTAAGGAAGAAGGTATATTTTTAGAGGGAGGAGCGCCTGCGTTTAAATTATTTGGTTCGTTTGACCATATTGATCAAAAGGGAGTTGAAAAAAGAAAAGAATATGTTAGTCTCAAATTTCAGGAAAACAATGGTAAGCAATCTGTTCTTGTCGTTTTTGAAAGAGACAACTCATATGCCAAACAAATAGCAGATAAGATTCAAAAATCAATAATCTTTAAGATAAAATAGCATGTTTAATGATTTAACTTTTTATAGTCCAGAGTTTTTATGGCTTTTTCTTTTATTGCCAGTTTTTTTATTTTTGAACTATTTCTATGGAAATAGAAAAATTTCTTTTTTAAAAATATCATCCATTAAAGGATTTAATCATAAAACTTTAAAAATTAAATTTTTACCTTTTTTAGATATTTTCAGATATGTTGCTATTTCCTTGCTAATAATTGCGATAGCAAGACCTCAAATTGTAGATGTTTCTACCCAAACTAAAACTAGTAAAGGAATAGATATTGTTATTGCGGTTGATGTTTCTTCAAGTATGTTAGCGCAAGACTTAAAGCCTAATAGACTAGAGGCGCTTAAATCTGTAGCAAAAGAATTTATAAAGGATAGAGTAAGCGACAGGATTGGTTTGGTAGTGTATGCAGGAGAAAGTTATACTAAAACTCCAGTTACATCAGACAAAGCAGTTATCATAAAATCTTTAGATGAAATAAATTTTGATGGTGTTATTGAAGATGGAACCGCTATTGGCATGGGTCTTGCAACATCTGTTAATAGATTGAAAGATAGTAAAGCAAAAAGTAAAGTGATTATCCTATTAACTGATGGAGTTAATAATTCTGGATTTATTGATCCAAGTACAGCTGCTGATTTAGCTCTTTCTTTTGGAATAAAAACCTATACTATTGGTTTGGGAAGTAATGGAAACGCATTAGCCCCAATTGCGATTAACCCAAATGGAACTTTTAGATACGGAATGACTAAGGTAGAGATTGATGAGAAGTTACTGGAATCGATAGCAAAACAAACAGGAGGGCTTTATTTTAGAGCCACAGATAATGAAAGATTAAAAGATATATACCAAGAAATTAATAAACTAGAAAAAACAGAAGTAGAAGAATTTAAGTATTCAAATGCTCAAGAAATGTATCGAATATTTGCTTTAATTTCTTTTTTTCTTATTTTTTTAGAGTGGTTATTAAGATCAACTATTTTTAAAAGCCTATTATAAATGTATCAAATAGAAGAAACTATTTATTTTTATTTACTATTAGTAATTCCAATATTACTAATGGGATTTTTTGCGCTTAGAAGTTGGAAAAAAAACATTCAAAAAAAATACATTTCAAATCATTTATTTAAAAAATTAAGCCCTGAAAACTCCAAATTTAAGCCAAAATTAAAAATATTTTTGCTGTCTATTGTTTTGATTTTTTTATCAATTGGGTTGGTTAACCCTAAGTTAGGAACTCAATTAAAAACAGTTAAAAGAGAGGGGGTAGATTTGGTTTTTGCAATAGATGTTTCTAAAAGTATGTTAGCCGAAGACATTGCCCCAAATAGGCTAGAGAAAGCCAAAAGAATAGTTTCGCAGATAATTAATGAATTAAATTCTGACAGAGTTGGTATTATTGCATATGCAGCCTCCGCCTTGCCGATTTTGCCAATTACTAGCGACTATTCAACGGCAAGAATGTTTCTGCAAAGTTTAAACTCGGATATGCTTTCTTCACAAGGAACAGCTGTTATTGAAGCAGTAAAGTTGGCTAAAGACTACTATGATGACGAGAACCAAACAAATCGAGTTTTATGTATTCTCTCAGATGGAGAAGATCATGAGTTTAAAAATCAAAATATCCCAAGTGTTGTACAAGAAATGGGAATAAGTATTTTTACCGTAGGGCTAGGAACAATTAAAGGAGCTCCTATTCCTATTAAATCAAATGATGTTATTGAATCTTATAAAAAAAATTCTGTTGGAGATGTGGTAATTACAAAGTTAGTCCCTGAACTTCTTCAAGAAATTGCAAGTTCAAGCAATGGAATCTATATTCGTGGTGAAAACACACAAGCTGTAGTGGATGAAATTATTGAAAAACTAAAAGAAATGGATAAAAAAGAATTTGAATCAAAACAGTTTGTTGCATATAAAGATCAGTTTCAGTGGTTTTTAGGGTTTGGATTATTATTTTTGTGTTTAGAATTATTTGTTTTTGACAAAAAAACTTATTGGGTAAAAAAACTAAATTTATTTAATGAAAAAAATATATAAAACTTTTTTGTTTTTGTTTATTTCAACAAATATCTTATCACAAGATAATATAGCGGATAAGATATCTAATAATTTAACCCTAGACGGAAATGTGGAATTCATTGAAAAAAATCTAATTGATGCAGAAGCATTTTATAGGTCAGCAATATCTAAAGATTCTATGAATAATGTTGCCTCATATAATATGGCTAATTCATTTTATAAAAGCGGGCTTAATGCCGAGGCAGTTAATGAATACAAATCTTCTATTTTAAAAGCTAGAAATAGACAAGATTTACATAAATCTTTCCACAATTTAGGAGATGTTTACATGCAAAACAAAGACTATCAAAATGCTGTGAATGCCTTTAAAAAGGCTCTTTTAAATAATCCTTCTGATGATGAAACTAGATATAATTATGTTTTGGCTAAAGAGCTCTTAAAAAACGATCAAAAAAATAAAAAGAAGGATAAGAAAGAAGATAAAAAGAAGGACAACAAGAAAGAAGATGAAAAGAAGGACAACAAGAAAGAAGATGAAAATAAGGATGACAAGAAAGAAGATGAAAATAAGGATGACAACAAGAAAGGCGATAAGAATAATAAAAAAGAAAATAAACCTAAACCAAATCAAATTTCCCCAGAGCAATTAAAGAACCTTTTAAAGGCAATGAATAATGAAGAAAAAAAGGTACAGGACAAGGTGAATAAAAATAAAATAAAAGGGGTGCCTGTAAAAAATAAAAAAGATTGGTAAAACCTACATAATGAAATTTAAAATCATCTTTATATTATTTTTTGTTCACTGTTTAAATATTTATTCGCAGGATCAAGGCGTTAGTTTTCTGGCAGAGGTGAGCAAAAAATCTTTGGGAGTTAACGAGAATGTAAGGGTTGATTTTAAAATGAATAAGGATGGAGATAATTTTGAAGCTCCAAGTTTCAAAGGTTTTAGAGTAGTTGGAGGACCAAACCAATCGGTTAGTAATAAGTGGACTAACGGAGAAAGAACATTTTCTAAGGTTTACTCTTATTATATAACCCCTTTAAAAACAGGGACTTTATCAATTGGTCAGGCAACAATTGAAATTGACGACAAACTTTATAAAACCGTTCCTATTAAGATAAATGTTTCTAGGTCTAATGCTACAAATAAAAATCCAAATGACGCATCTTATGTAGTAAATGAGAAGTTACATTTGGTAGCAGAGATTTCAAATAACAAACCATACATAAATCAAGGTTTTTCAGTTGTTTATAAGCTTTATTTTAGTCCACAAATAAACGTAACCAATGTTGGAGAAATAGATAGTCCAGAATTTAACGACTTTTGGTCTCATAATATAAAAATTCCAAGACTTCAGATTGAAAGAGGAACTTATAAAGGTGAAAGTTACAATTATGTGACCTGGAAAAAAACAGTTTTATACCCTCAAAAGACAGGAAAATTAAAGATTTTACCCCTAAGTCTAGATGTATCGGTTGATGTACCAACAAATAAAAGAGATTTTTTTGGGAACAGAATCTACACTCAGGTTCCTAAAACTGTAACAGCAGGAAAAAGAGAAATTAACGTCTCCGCTTTGCCGGAAAACGCTCCAGAAAATTTTGAAGGAGCAGTAGGTGAGTTTGATATTGAACTTACAAGTACTAAAACCGAACTAAATGCTTCGGAATCATTACAGGCTACTATAAAAGTGAAGGGAGAAGGAAATTTAAAACTATTTTCGTTGCCTAAGCTGGAGACACCTAGTTCTCTTGAAAAATACGATCCAGAATACAGAGAAAATGTTAAAACAAAAATAAGAGGAATGTCTGGAGATATTTCTGACACCTATACTTTAGTGCCCCAGTTTAAAGGCAAGTACCCAATTTCTTCAGTTGATTTTGTCTATTTTAATCCCAAAACAAAGTCTTATAAAACGATTTTTTCAAAAGAAATAATTATAAACGTTTTAGAGGGTCCCTCTTCATTTGCAATGAAAAACACAACGATTGCATCTTCAACAGATATTGTAAATAAAATCCCTAATTCTAAAAATCAATTTAAGTTTTTAAAAACCAAGTCAGATTTAATCTTATTAGATTCAAGAAATTTTATTTTTTCTATTACTTTTTACTTACTTCTTTTATTCCCAATCGCGGTTATTCTTTTGGTTTTAGTTTTTTTTAAATCTAAAAAGAATTCTTCAACAGACATAAGGGATTACAAATCAAGAAGAGCTAATAAATTGGCTAAAAAATATTTATTTGAAGCAAAAATCAGTTTACAGAAAAAAGATCTTTTTTATATCGCTCTTGAAAAAGCTTTACATAATTTTTTAAAATCGAAACTTTCAATTGAAACTTCTGACTTTACAAAAGGAAAGATCATTAGCTTAATGACTGAAAAAAAGATACAAAGTGAATCAATTGAATTATTTATTAAGTTAATTGAGAATTGTGAGTATGCCAGATATACTCCAGCATCAAACGTTGCTATCAATAATGATTATGAGAATGCGGCAAATGTAATTTCAGAAATTGATAATCAAATTTAAAAAAATGAAAAAAATCTTTGTTATAATCTCTTTTGTTAGCTCTTGTTTTGGGTTTTCTCAAATTAGTAATGATGAAAATTTCAGTAGCGGAATAAATTTATACAATGAAGGCAAATACTTGGAAGCTATTAATCAGTTTAATTTAATAATTGAAAATGGTGAACACTCAGATGCTTTATATTTTAATTTAGGCAATTCATATTATAAAATTAATGATCTAGCAAACAGCATATATTATTATGAGAAAGCATTAAAATTAAAGCCTAATGATTCCGATGTTTTAAATAACTTGTCCTTCTCGCAAAATATGTTAATTGATAAAGTAGAAAAATTACCAACAAATCAAGTTTTGGAATTTTTTAATTTAATATCTAATACTTTGAGTATTGACCAATGGTTATTTTTTGGAATTACTTTATTATATTTTTTTTTAGGAACTTTTTTACTTTATTATTTTAATAATAAAACTAAATTAAAGAAAAATTATTTTACTCTTTCACTTGTATTTGTTTTTCTTTCAATTATATTTATTTTTAACGGAGTAAATCAATTTGAAAACAAAAAAAATATTGTGAGCGCGATAATTTTTAAAAAAAAGATTGACTTTCGAACAGAGCCTAACTATAGAAGTAAAGTCCTATTTAACTTACATGAAGGCACAAAAGTTAACGTAAAAGAAGAATTAAACGATTGGACTTTAATCCAGATTTCCGATGGAAATAAAGGTTGGGTAGAATCTCAATCAATTAAAAAAATTGATTGATTCTTTGTTGGAATTAAAAAACGAAACAAGCCTAACTCCAATATCTTTTATTGTACCATAAAAAAAAGACGAATCTAAATCACTGCTTTCATAAAGGGAAATGGAAGAGTTTAAGTTTTCAAAAAAAACGAAGCATAACGAGAGTATTAAGGCAAATTTAAAGACTCCAAAAAAACCTCCTAAAACTTTATTTACAAAACCTAAAAACACCATTTTAAGAACTTTAGTTAGCCCTTTTGCTATTATTGAAATAAGAACAATTATTAGTAAAAAAGTGAACACAAATGAAGCGATTTTTAGATAATTTTCATCTAAACCATCAATTAGTTCAGGAAAATTTTTAGAAAAAAATAAAAAGGTGAAATCAGAAAACTTAATAGATCCATAAACCCCCAATATTAATGCTATAATTGAAGAGAGCTCCATTACTAATCCTTTATTATATCCTCTTACAAATCCAAAGACTAGCAAACATGCAATAAAAATATCTAAGTAATTCAATATTTTTTTTACAAATATAAGTATATTGTTTCTTTGTGAATTAACTTAATAATGGAGAAGAAAAATACTTTAAAAAATAGATGGGATAAAATCTTAGCTCTGTTACAGGACAAATTTAATGATGGACAGAATTTGGATATTGAAGGCGTCATTTATTTAATTGGTTTACAAGAACTGGGAAAGACCGATTCAAAGTTCAGAAAAGATGAAAAAGTAGATTTGATGCACATAGCAATTTGTAGACTGTTGGAGCCTTTTGGTTATTATCAATTTGTCCATATGGACGAAGAGGGTTGGCCACATTATAAAACTCTTACAAAGCTTCCTAGTTTAAAATCTGGTGAACAAACTCTTTTAATGAAAGAAGCCATAGTAAATTATTTTTTAGAAAAACAATTAATACAATAGTTAAAACCTTATTTTTGATTAATAATTTTATTGATGATATCCGAGATTAAAAAAAAAATAAAGGTAGCCTCTTCCTTTAAGGCAAAAGATTTAAAAGATTTAGAAAATTTTAAAATAAAATTTTTAGGTAAAAAAGGGTATATATCTTATTTCTTTTCTGAATTTAAAAAAGTTGACAGCTCTGAAAAGAAGGTGTATGGATTGGCAATAAATGAATTAAAAAAAATTACTCTTCAAAAACTAGAAGATTTCAAGTCTAAATTAAACTCTGAAAATAAATCGAATATTAAAATTGAAGATTTGACTAGACCAGTATCTATCCTAGAATTAGGATCAAGACATCCCATTTCAATAATTAGAGACAAAATAATAGATATTTTTTATAAGATAGGTTTTAATATTTCTGAGGGGCCCGAAATCGAAGATGATTGGCATAATTTTACAGCATTAAATTTACCTGAGCATCATCCTGCTAGAGATATGCAGGATACTTTTTTTATCAGTAAAAATCCAGACCTTTTATTGAGAACCCATACCTCATCTGTTCAGATTCGTCATATGGAGAATAACAAACCTCCAATTCGAACTATTTCACCAGGTAGAGTTTATAGAAATGAAGATATTTCCTCTAGATCTCATTGTTTTTTTCATCAAATTGAAGGACTATATATTGACAAGAAAGTTTCTTTTTCAGATTTAAAACAAACTTTAACTTATTTTACTAAGGAACTTTTTGGTAAATCTAAAATAAGATTAAGACCTTCTTATTTTCCATTCACTGAACCTAGTGCTGAAGTGGATATATATTGGGGTTTAAATTCAGAAACAGACTATAGAATTACAAAAGGGACTGGGTGGTTAGAAATTATGGGATGTGGAATGGTAGACCCTAATGTTTTAGAGAATTGTAAAATTGATTCAAATGAATATTCGGGATTTGCTTTTGGAATGGGTATTGAAAGAATAACAATGTTACTATATCAAATTGAAGATATAAGGATTCTATATGAAAATGATGCTAGATTTTTAAGTCAGTTTAAAAATTCAATTTAATTTATCAGCAAGCAGTTTTATAGATTTTTTAGCACTGAGATTTCTATATAAAATATCATAAGCCGTATTTATAATACTAAAGTTAATTTTATTTTCAATTCCAATTTCATATGCATTTTTAGTAGCATAATACCCTTCTGAGATCATAGACATCTCCGAAATTGCTGCTTTTAAAGAGTAACCTTTTCCTAGCATATTCCCTAAAGTTCTGTTTCTACTAAAAGTAGAATAGGAAGTTACAAGTAAATCACCCAAATACTCCGTGTCATTTATGTCTCTTTTTATCTTATAAATGGTTTTAATAAACTCCCTCATTTCTCTTAGAGAATTACTTATTAAAACACTTTGAAAATTATCTCCATAACCTAATCCATGAGAAATTCCAGCTACTATTGCATATATGTTTTTTAACATTGCAGCATATTCTACCCCCAAACTATCTTTAGATAATTTAGCTTTAATAAACTTAGTGTCGAGTGATTCTCTCATAGATTCCCCAATATCTTGATTTTTACACGCTACTGTTAAATAAGATAATTTTTCTAAAGCGACTTCTTCTGCATGGCACGGGCCAGTAATTATTCCGATTTTTGAAAAAGGAACTTTGTATACTTGGTTTAGATGCTCACTAACTATTAAGTGTGATTCTGGTACAACTCCTTTTAGGGCAGAAAAAATAGTTTTTCCAGTTAAAGAAGATTTTATTTTTTTTAATTCAGAATCTAAGAATGGAGATGGAATAGCCAATATTATTACATCCGAATTTTTTACAGTTTCCTCGATCGAGGAACTAAGTATGATTTTATTAATATCAAGAACTAAAGACTTTAAGTAATTAGGATTTTTATTGTGGTTTTTTAGGTAGCTAATATTTTCTTCGTTCCTTATGTACCAATTTATAGACTTATTTTTTTCTAATAATATTTTTATAAGAGCTGTTGCCCAACTTCCTCCTCCTAAAACACCATATTTTTTTCTCATAATCAAAGATTAACAAAATTTTGGGAAATGAACATATAAAAACAACTTAACTTTATTATAATATTTCATAAATAGTTTTATTAAGCATCCTCTTTTTAAGAGGGTGCTTTTTCAGTTTAACCACAGATACTTGCCAACTAGTATTGTGAGCCCTAAAAAGTAAAAAGTAAAAAGCCTTAAAAATTTTTTAAAATTAACCTTAGAATTTTTATGTAATGACCAGCCAACAGTAATTATTATTAACGAAAATAAATTTAGTGAATGAGTAGGCAGATCAAAAAGAATATTACTCTGATTGATAGTTAACGTATGATCTGAATTCCAATAAACAAAAAGAAGGTTCGCCAAATAAATAAAGATCCCTATAACAAAAAAAAGATGATTAAAAACAAGAGCAAATAGTGTAACTCGAAGATCAAAAAAATTAAATGTTTTTTTTGAAACCAATGAGTAAAAAGAATTTACTACCACTGCTGAGGTACTCATAATCACTAATACTTCCCAATATAAATATAATTGAAAAAACGCTGTAAAAAATAGAATTATATCCATTTTATTAAAAAAATCAAATATACTTATTTTTAAAGTTTAGATTTTAATATCCGTTAGCTCTTAATAATTGTTTTGCGTAAATGCTAATAGGACTCTTAAATACCTTGTCGGTTTCGTCAAACTCTTCAATAATTCCTTTATTTAGAATAATTACCCTGTCAGTCATGTATTTAATTACCGAAAGATCATGTGAAATAAATAAAAATGTAAAAGAAAATTTTTCTTTAAGCGTGTTTAGTAAGTTTAATACTTGAGCTTGAACAGACACATCTAATGCAGAAACAGATTCGTCACAAATGAGAATATCAGGGTTTAAAGACAAAGCTCTTGCTATTACTATTCTTTGTCTTTGCCCTCCGGAAAATTGACTTGGATATTTGTTAAAATCACTTTTTTGTAAACCTACATCTTCCAAAAGTTTATACACTTTAGAAACCCTTTCTTTGTTGTTTTTATAAATTTCATGCGCTATCATAGGTTCCATTATAGAACTTCCAATACTAATTTCAGAGTTGAGTGAGGAAAAGGGATCTTGAAAAACTAATTGAATACTTTTTCTAAAATCTTTATTATTATATTTTTTGATATCAATATTTTTATATAATATCTTTCCATTTTGATAATTATTCAGATTTAGGATGGATTTTGCTATAGTCGATTTACCTGATCCAGACTCTCCAATCAAACCCAATGTTTCACCCTTAAATATATTAAAGCTTATGCCTTTTAAAATTAATTTTTCATTATACGAAAAATTTAAGTTTTCAATTTTTAATATAGGTTCACAGTTATATATTTTTAGATGTTTTTCGACCCGATCTTTTTTTGAAGCTAAAGGATATCTGGTGAGTTTGTTTTCTATAGTTGGGAGCCTTATAGGCCTTCCTTTTTTAGGTAGACTTGAGCTTAAAAGCATTTGAGTATAAGGACTTTTAGGTGCATTGAAAATTTCTTTGCTATTTCCTGCCTCTACAATAGAGCCCTTGTTCAACACAATAATATTATTTGCAAATTTAGAGACTAAATTAAGATCATGTGATACAAAAATTATACTCATTTTTGTTTCTTTTTGTAATTGTTTGAGTAGAGAAATTATTTCTTCTTTAACTATTCCGTCTAGTGAAGTGGTAGGTTCATCAGCAATTAGAAGTTTTGGAGAGCAAGAAATTGCTATTGCAATCATAACTCTTTGTTGTTGACCTCCGCTTAGTTCATGAGGATATTTATTAAAAACAATTTTAGGGTTATTCAACTTAACTTTTTCAAACAAATCTAAAACACGCAACAATCCTTTTTTGGGTTTTAAAACGTGATGCTTTAGTATTATCTCTAAAACTTGGTTCCCACATTTCATGCTTGGATTTAATGAGCTGATTGGTTCTTGAAAAATCATTGATATTTGAGAGCCTCTAATTTCTTGAAACTCTCTGTCAGACATAGAATCAATTCTATTTCCATTAAAAAAAATTTGACCTTTTTGCTGTAGTTTATTAGAACTGATAAGACTAATAATTGAAAAAGCGGTTATTGATTTTCCGCTTCCAGATTCCCCAACAATTCCTAAAATTTCATTTTTTTGTAGTTCAAAAGAAATTTTTTTTAGAATAGTTGAATTTGAAATAGAAACATTTAGATCTTTTACGGAAAGCAGACTAGTAGATTTCAATTTTAGATATTAATCATTTTAAAAGCTTCTTCAATATATATTTTTTCCTCTTCCTTTTCTTCCATTCTACCTAAGCGAACAATAATTATATTTTCTTTAGGGAATACAATTACATATTGACCTAAATGACCTCTCATGGAGAAATAATTTTTTTCTTTGAATTTTCCAAGCCAAAATCCGTAACCGTATTGAGGACTTGAAGAAAATCTAGCTTTTAAAGAATTTTCTACGAAAGTGGAGTCCAATAAGTTCTTTCCCTTCCAAAGCCCCTTGTCTTTGTAGAGTTTTCCAAATCTTGCGAAATCTCTAGCATTAGAATTAAAACAACAATATGCTTTTTCTGTATTGGTTTTTATATTATCTACTTGCCACAATGCTTTATTCTCAGCTCCCATAGGATTCCAAAACCAATCATAAACTAGCGTAGATAATTTCTTTTTAGTAGCTTTTTCAATAGTCATTGCTAAAAGCTGGGTATCACTGCTTAAATATTCAAAGGATTCTCCCGGTTTTTTGACTATTGGCCTAGACTTTATCAGTTTATTCAAATTGCTCCCTACATATGCTCGTGCAGTCACTCCAAATACACTTGTATAACTTTCAGTCCATTTCATTCCAGAAGACATGCTTGATAAGTCTCCAATAGTTAAATTATAAGCAAGCCCACTTTTGTATTCTGGAATATAAGATCCGACTTTATCGTTTAGGCTAGTGAAGTAACCTTCTTGTATAGCTCTTCCCATGGTAGCGGAAACTATACTTTTTGACATAGAAAACGAATTGCTAAACGAATTTTTATTGTAACCTTCAAAATATTTTTCATGCCATATTGAGTCGTTTTTAATAATTAAAAAAGCAATTGTACCCAGAGTTGAGTGTTTAAAGTTTAATTGATCTGTTGAAATAGTCTCGTTGTACTTTTTGTGTATTGGCCAAGCTTGTGGATTTTTGCTTTTAGGAATTTCTATGTTATCAAAAAACTTGTAATCTGTTATATCCGCCTCTGTTCTTTGAATTTTATAAATGGTACTCGCTAGTTCAGATAAGTACACTATATCAGCACTAAAGTTAAAACCTAAAAAAATTAAGCAAAGAGCTAGTGTAAAACCTATTTTTTTTTTCATATAAGTGTATAAGCCTGACAGTAGGTTTATTGACGCTAATGTATCAAAAATTTAAGAAATTAATTTTATGGCTTCTTTTGCAAAATAGGAGGCGATCATATTTGCCCCAGCTCTTTTAATTGCCATTAATTGTTCCATCATTACCTCATCGTGGCTTATCCAACCTAGTTTAGCTGCAGCTTTTAGCATGGAGTATTCTCCGCTTACTTGGTAGACTGCTAATGGTACTTGAGTAGAATTTCTTATTTCTCTTACTATGTCTAGGTATGCAATTCCTGGCTTAATCATTATAATATCAGCACCTTCGCTAATGTCTGAATGCACTTCACTAATTGCTTCTTTTCTGTTAGCAAAATCCATTTGATATGTTTTTTTATCTCCAAATCCTGGTTTTGAGTCTAATGCATCTCTAAAAGGCCCGTAAAAAGAAGAAGCATACTTTGCTCCGTAACTCATTATTCCCGTGTTAATAAACCCGTTTTTTTCTAAAGCATTTCTAATAGACAAAACTCTTCCGTCCATCATATCACTTGGAGCAACTATGTCAGCGCCACATTTTGCATGTGATAATGCCATCTTAGAAAGAATTAAATTTGTTTCGTCATTTAAAATTTGCTGATTCTTTACAATTCCATCATGCCCATATTTTGAGTAGGGGTCTAAAGCAATATCAGTCATTATAGTGATTTCAGGTACGGAATTTTTAATTTCTTTAATTGCCTTTTGCATTAGACCGTCCTCATTTATTGCTTCTGATCCTAAATTATCTTTAAGAGAATCGGGCACCTTAACAAATAATAGAATTGCTTGTATGCCAATTGACCATAATTCATTTGTTTCTTTTTTTAAATTGTCTAAGCTAAAACGGTAATAGCCTGGCATTGATGAAATTTCTTCCTTAATATTTGAACCCTCAATCACAAATACGGGAGCTATAAAGTCATGTGGGTGAATAGCGGATTCTCTAACTAAATTCCTTAAAGATTCTTTAGATCTAAGCCTTCTGTTTCTGTTTTGTGGATACATAATTTATAAATTTAAATCCATGTTTTTGGTGTTTTTAAAATTTTCAAAAGTTTTTCTTCTTTGCTTCCCCTTTTTGGAACTATATTATAAGCCCATTCTGCTTTAGGAGGCATACTAATTAAGATACTCTCTATTCGCCCATTTGTTTTAAGTCCAAAAAGAGTGCCTTTGTCGTGTAAAAGATTAAACTCAACATATCGCCCTCTTCTTATTTGTTGCCACTTTAGCTGTTCTTTATTATAAATTAAATCTTTTCTTTTTTCAATAATAGGGCAATAAGATTCTAAAAAACAATTTCCTAAATCGGCAATAAATGAAAACCAATGTTCAATTGTCATTTTATCATTTTTTCGACAATAATCAAAAAATAACCCTCCTACTCCTCTGGCTTCATTTCGATGGGTATTCCAAAAATATTCGTCGCATTTTTTTTTATAATCCTGATAAAATTTCTCATTGTATTTGTCACAGACTTTTTTACAAGACTCGTGAAAGTGTACAACATCTTCATCAAATATATAATAAGGAGTTAAATCTAATCCTCCTCCGAACCAACTATCTTTCAGCTTATTGTTTTTATAAAGCTCAAAGTATCTTAAGTTAGCATGAAAAGTAGGTGCCATCGGATTTTTTGGATGTAAAACAAGACTAATTCCACATGCAAAAAAATCAGACTGATTAACGCTGAGGATCTCAGACATAGAGTCTGGAAGTTCTCCAAAAACTTTAGAAACATTCACTCCTGCTTTTTCAAAAATATTCCCATTTTCAAGAACCATCGTTAAACCACCTCCACCCTTTTCTCTTACCCAATTGTCTTTAATGAATTTAGATTTTCCATCTAATTTTTCAATATGACTAGTAATAGTCTGTTGTAACTTATCAATATAAACAGAAAATTTATTTTTCATTTTATCCATACTCTTTTATTGTTTTTACAAATGTTTTTACATTTTCAACAGGCGTATTGGGTAAAATTCCATGGCCAAGGTTTGCTATATATTTTTCTTTTCCAAACTCATTTAACATAGATAAAGTATGCTTTTTAATGTCCTTTTTTGAAGAAAACAATCTGCTAGGGTCAAAATTTCCCTGTAACGTAATGTTGTTTCCAGTCAGATAGCGTGCATTTCTAGCAGAACAGGTCCAATCAATTCCAACAGCTGAAGCACCAATTTTTGAATATGCTGATAATGAATGCCAACAGCCTTTAGGGTAAATAATAATCGGACTGTTTTCTTTTAAAGCATCGGAAATTTGTTTAATATATGGGTATGAAAAAATTTGATAATCAGAGTGGGAAAGAACACCTCCCCAAGAATCAAATAATTGTATTGCGTCTACACCAGACAATATTTTTTTCTTTAAATAACGTATTGTGACAAATGTTATTTTTTCAAGTAATAGATGAGCTAATTCAGGGTTTTTAAAACAAAAGTTTTTTGCTATGGCAAAATTTTTAGAGCCACTTCCTTGAACCATATAACAAAGAATGGTCCATGGAGAGCCTGCAAAACCAATTAAAGGGACTTCATTGTCAAGAGCTTTTTTAGTCAAATAAACAGCCCTAAAAACGTAATCTAATCTTTCCTCAACATTATTGATGTCTAAGGATTCAATATCGGGTTTGTTCCTAATGGGATGTTCTATATAAGGGCCAAAATTATTTTTCATTTCAACTTTAATTCCCATCGCTTGAGGAACAACAAGTATATCGCTAAATATTATAGCAGCATCTAATCCAATTTGTCTAATAGGCATCATGGTTATTTCACATGCCAGTTCAGGTGTTTGACATCTAGTAAAAAAATCATATTTATTTTTTAATTTCATAAAGTCGGGAAGGTATCTCCCGGCTTGTCTCATTATCCATACAGGAGGCCTATGTAGCTCCTCTCCTTTGAGAGCTTTTAAAAACAAGTCGTTTTTAATTTTATTCATTTTTAAAAAAATTAATAGTTTGATTTATAACATTTTCAATAGAAGGCTTGTCACTAAAATGAGTTTTGTTAGAAAACTTTTGAGCAAAAGCTGATGTGGTTTTGCCAATACAAAAACATTCAAAATTCTTTAAATTATTTTTTTTATTAAAACTTTTTATGGCGCTAGGACTAAAAAACATTACACCATCTAAAGTTGATTCTATTTTTTTTGGAACAAGTTCTGTTTTATAAACGGAGACTTCGCTTAAATCCATATCATTTATTTTAAAAAAATCACTAAAATCATTATTTTTAATTGACCCTCTGCAAAAAATAAATTTTTCATTTTTATGACTTTTTATTAAAAAATTGGCCAATTTTATTGAATTATTTGACATTTTCGTTACTTTTTGGTTATTTTTTAATAAAGATAACTTCGTTTTTTCTCCAACGCAATAGTGAGGCATTTTATTACATTTTTGTTTTTCATTTGAAGAGTAAACAGCATCTACAGCATTCTTGCTTGTAAAAATCCAGCTCCCTTTATGATTTGGTAACTCGAAATTTAACACTGATGTTTTAATGAAATTATGCTGTACTAATTCAATATTATTTTTTGCAAATAGCTGACATTGAGCTTTGTTTAATTTAATTGTAGATAAAATAGTTTTTTTTCTCATCTAACGTAAATTTGATTTTAGAATTTTTTCAGCTCCCTTTTCAAGGATTTTATTATAACTCTTTAAACCAGCTTCTATATCATTTTTTCTATATTTAGAAATATCGGTTAAGGACTGCTTTTTATCTATTGAACATACGTTTGTTTTTAAAATTAGTTCCTTTTTATCATAATAAGCGTACGCGGATATGGGCATCGAACAACCTCCCCCCATTAATTTTAAAAATATTCTTTCTTGAGTTACACAATGCATAGTTTCATTACAATTAATTTTTTGTAATATATTTTTCAAATCCTCTTCTTTTTCTCTTGTAGTTAACGCTATAGCTCCTTGTGCGGCAGACGGAATCATCCAATTTAACAATAAGGTATTTTTTGTTTTTAATTCTAATCTTTCAAGTCCAGCTTTAGCGAAAATTGCACCGTCCCAATTACTTTTCCTTAGTTTTTCTAGTCTAGTATCTACATTTCCTCTTAAAACTTCAATTGTATGGTTTGGATATTTATATAACCATTGACATTTTCTTCTTATACTACTTGTAGCTATTGTTAGTTTTTTTGAAAAGTCAATATTCTTATTTTTTAAGACTAGAACATCAAGTGGATTTGCTCTTTTAAATACACAACCTATTTTCAACCCTTTTGCAGGATCAATTGGTACGTCCTTTAAGCTATGAACAGCAATATCTATTTCATTGTTTAATAAAGCACGGTCTAAATTTTTTGTAAATATTCCAGTTACTCCAAATTCATATAGTGGAGTTATTTGATTTAAATCTCCATCAGATTTAATCGGAATTATTTCTACTGGAATATTAGATTTTTCTAATTTAGTTTTGGTAAGCTTTGCTTGCCAGAGCGCCAGCTTACTATCTCTTGTTCCAATTCTAATGACATCATTCATTAGAGTCAAGTTGAAAAATAGTTCTAATAGATTCCAATTCTTCTTCAAATTCGTTACTCTCTTTTAAATGACTTGCAATTTGATTGGTGATTTTTTGGATTAAATGCTCTCCAACTTCAATTATACTTTCTTCGTTGAAGTTTGAGGACTTCTTTTTTAAGACATTTATTTTCTTTTCTTGAATTTGCTTAAGTTTGGCTTTTAAAGCATTTACAGTGGGAGCATATTTCCTAGTTTCAACCCAATCTTCGAAATCTTTTTGTGTTTCACTTATAATGGCTTCTGCATCAGGGATGAACAGCTTTCTCTTGTCTAAATTAACATCAGTAATATTCGATAAGTGATCTAAATCCAAAAGATCAACATTAGGATTTGTGTTTAATTTTTCGTCTACATTTTTTGGAACAGAAAGATCTAATATCAAAAGGTTTTTTGAGAGAGAAACTATTTCTTTTGTAATAGTTGGAGAAGAAGCTGAGGTTGCTACTATCAAAATATCTGAATTTGATATTTCGTTAGAAATTTCAGAGATGTTTTTGACGATAAGCTTAAACTTACCGGCAATTTTTTTCGCTTTATCTTTGGTTCTATTGATTAATGTGATCTGTTTGTTTGAAGTATGTTTAACTAAATTTTCACAAGTATTACGCCCAATTTTACCAACTCCAAAAAGTAGAATTTTTTTATTTTTTAAATCTGAAACATTGTCTAAAATATATCTAACTGCAGCAAAAGATACGGATGTTGCTCCGGATGAAAGTTTTGTTTCATTTTTAATTCTTTTACTAGCCTGCATAACTGAACTAAATAATCTATCAAAATATGGATTGATTACTTTTAATTCTTTTGATCTTTTAAAGCTTTGTCGCATTTGAGCTATAATTTCAAAGTCTCCCAATATTTGGCTATCTAGCCCAGTACCAACCCTAAAAATATGATTGATTGCTGCATCTCCACTTTTGACATATCCGCAGGACTTAAAATCCGACTCACTTCCCAATGAATGTTTACATAAAAGTTTGATTAAAACTTTATGATCATTAGATTGTGCATATATTTCAACACGATTACATGTGGAGTTGATAATTATAGATTCTATACCAGACTTCTTGGCCTCTAATATAACTTCTTTAGAGTTTAACATGTCTAAGCTAAACTTTCCTCTTACAGAAGCGGAAGCTTTTTTATAGCTTATCCCAATAACATGAAGGAACGGTTTTTTCAATATATTATTTATATTTTTAATAATTCAAAAATAAGAACCCTCAAATAGAAAAAATAACCCTATAAGTTCTATAAATAACGATGAAAGATTTTTGACATATTTCTATTGTTTTTTTAGTTAAATTTTTTAGTTTTACAGAGTATTTTAGAATAAAGAGTTAAATTAATTTAGAACACTTCTAAATAATGATATAAATGCAAGTTAAAGAAAAAAATATCGCAATAGGTACCGTTCAGGATTTTCTTGTAGATGAAGGAATATATTTCTTAAAACTCTTAAATAACGAAGAAGCTGACACTGCCTTCGAATATGAAATTGATAAAAATTACATTCAATTTCATTTTTGCATTAAAGGTTCATCAAAATTCGAATTTAACAATGGAAATTATTCATTTCCTGTCCTTTCTGAAAACTCTATTTTATTGTATAATCCAATTAAGAAATTACCCATATATGCATTACTAGAACCAAACAGTTTAGTTTTGAGTGTATTGATTTCTATCAAAAAATTTCATAGTCTATTTTCTAATCAAGCAGATCAAATTTCTTTTTTAAATCAAGATAATATTGGAAATAAATTTTATAAAGATAAAAAGTTAGGACCAATGATTTCAGTTGTGTTAAATCAAATGGTTCAACAATCAGTGCATGAAAGTATGCATAATCTTTATTTAAGGGCTAAGGTTTTTGAACTAATGAGTCTATATTTTAATAAAGACAAAGAAATGGATATTGAGCAGTGTCCTTTTTTGGTGGATGATAAAAACATTAAAAAAATTCGAAAAGCAAAAGAAATAATAATTTCAAGAATGACAGAACCGCCAACGCTTAATGATTTGGCTAATGAAGTTGAGATTAGCTTAAAAAAACTAAAAGAAGGTTTTAAGCAAGTTTACGGCGCCTCAGTTTATGCTTTTTTATTGGACTATAAAATGCAAGTTTCAAAACGGTTACTATCCTCTGGAAATTATAATGTTAATGAAGTTGCACTTAAAGTTGGTTATAGTACTGCAACTCACTTTATTAATGCGTTTAAGAAGAAATTTGGCACAACGCCTAAAAAATATTTAATGTCTTTATAAAATATGAAAGGAGTTTTACTTGTTAATCTTGGGTCTCCTGATAGCCCAGAAAAGAAGGATGTAAAAAAATACTTGGGACAATTTCTAATGGACGAAAGAGTTATAGACGAACCATTATGGCTTCGTACTTTATTAGTTAAAGGAATTATTTTAAATACTAGACCTAAAAAATCTGCAAAGGCATATAAAAAAATCTGGTGGGATGAAGGATCTCCTTTAATAGTCCTGTCTAAAAGGCTTTTAAAACAAGTGGATAAGATAACCTCAGTACCGATATCTCTCGCTATGAGATATGGAAACCCGTCCATTGAAGAAGGGATTAAAGAATTATCAGACAAAGGAGTTACAGATATTTTATTAATACCGCTTTATCCTCAACATGCAATGGCCTCAACTGAAACAATTTTAGTTTTAGCTGAAGAAATAAGAAAGAAGTCATATTCTCATATTGAGTTCACTAATTTACCTGCTTTTTATAATCATCTTGATTATATAAGAGTTTTGTCAAATTCAATACAACAATATTTAAATGGAAAAGAATGGGATCATCTTCTTTTTTCCTATCATGGAATTCCAGAGAGACATATTAGAAAAACAGATGTTACAAGCTCTCATTGTAAAATTAATGGAGAATGTTGTAAAGTCGCTTCTCCTGCACACGAATTTTGTTATCGACACCAATGCTACGAAACCACAAGGCTGGTTGTAAAATACTTAGAATTAAATGAGGGCACATATTCCTCATCTTTTCAATCCAGATTAGCAGGACAACCTTGGCTAAGACCTTACACTGATAAAGTGGTTGAAAATTTTGCTAAAACTGGCACTAAAAAACTGGCAATTGTAACCCCAGCTTTTGTTTCGGATTGTTTAGAAACATTAGAAGAAATTGGAATGGAAGCCAAAGAAGATTTTATTGAAAAAGGCGGAAAAGAGTTTCATGTAATTCCTTGTTTAAATGATGACATAGGATGGGTTAAAGTTTTAAGTAGATGGATTGATGAATGGGCTACTTCTTAAGTCAATAAAATTTATCAAAAATAAAAATTTTGAAACTTATTATGAAATACAAAACAGTTATTATTGGTTCAGGTATTTGTGGACTGAGTGCTGCACATTTTTTATCAAAAAAGCATAAGGATTTTATAGTTTTAGAAGAAAAAAGTAAAATTGGAGGAATAATTCAATCTGAAAATAGAGAAGGTTTCATATGTGAAAACGGTCCCAACACTGTATTGTTAAATAATTTTGCCATTGAAACTCTAATTAAGGATGTAGGGCTTTGGAAAAAAATTCAATTTCCTAAAGATAGTAGCAATAAAAATCGTTTTGTATTTCAAAACGGTAAAATGACTAAAATTCCGACGTCGATTCATGAATTTATTTTCAGTCCTCTTTTGTCTTTTTTTTCAAAGTGTAGGTTACTTATCGAACCATTTATTTCAAAGCATAGTGAAAACACTAACGTATTTGATTTTGTTAGTAATCGTTTTGGAAAAGAATTTCATGATAATATAATTGAACCTTTTCTAACAGGAGTATATGCAGGAAATACAAAAAAAATGAGCGCAAAACATAGCCTAAAATTATTTTGGAATTTAGAGCAAACATATGGGAGCATTTTTAAAGGTTTAATGAAAAGAAATAAAACTAAAAAAATAAAATCTTTTAATTTTAATCAAGGTTTGAGTGAGTTGACAAGTCAAATAGCAGTTTCTTTAAAAGATCGTATAGAACTAAACTTTGAGGTAAAAAAAATTCTTAAAAAGAAAAAGGGTTACGAGATTTTTAGTAGTTTAAATAAGATTGAATGTGAAGAAATTATCTGCACAGTGCCAGCATATTCTTTAAAAAAAATAGTTTGGGACAATAATCTTGCTAAAGATTTGGAATTAGTTAAATATAATCCCATTGATGTTTTTCATTTCGGATTTTATAAAAAAAACATTAAAAGTTCTGAAGAAGGCTTTGGACTTTTAACAAAGCCTTCTGACAAGAAAAGTTTTCTTGGAATATTGTTCAGCACTGAGATTTTCAATTTCGTATCCCCCAGTGATAGTAATTTATATACAGTATTGGTCGGGGGAGAACGACAAAAAGAATTTTGTAAAATGGAAAAAGGGAAACTGGAAAAAATCATTTTGAAAGAATTAGAAAAATTGATTGGACACAGTGGGAAGATAAGGTTTAAGAATCATTTTAGATGGAAAAAAGGCATCCCACAATATAATATGTATCAGGAAAGTTTAACTAATTCTATAAAACTATTTGAGAAAAAAAATCGTAATTTTCATGTGATTGGAAATTATTTTGATGGACTTTCTGTTAGTGATTGTGTTGAAAAAGGGAAACAATTGGTAGATAATTTATAAAAAATGTTATGTTTAAAGATTTTAAATTTAGAAGTCAAATTTCTATAAGATTTAGAATTTTTATAGCGATGACTAGTCTTGTTATTATAGCTTTTGGGGGAATAGCTATTTTGACTATTCCTCAGTACAAAGAACAATCTAGTAAGTATCACGAACAACGTTTAGAAAGAAAAAAATTTCAGCTACAAAGAAGTATCTCTTATGTATTTCAAGAGATACCTTTTGGTTTAAACAAAACAGAAATAGATTCAATTTTTAAAGAAAAGGTATTCCAAATAGCAGACGTTCAAAAAGTTAATTTCAGTATTTACAATTTAGAAGGAAATCTTTTAAATTCGACAATTATTGATTCTGTAAAAAATAAAATAAATGATACTATTTTAAGAAAATTGAATCAAAGTAAAGAGCTAAGTATTATACAAAAAACAACGATCGGAAAAATTCAATACAGGTCTTCTTACTCTTTAGTTTTAGACACTTTTTCAAAGCCAATTTGGATTTTAAATTTACCATATTATGATGACGATACTTTGAACACTTATGAACTGGATTCTTTCATTATTATTTTTGGAGAAGTATACTTTTTAATTTTAATTATTGCAATTATTTTCTCTTATTTAATTTCAGTATATATTACAAAATCATTGTCGGAGATTGGAAAAAAAATTAAGCTAACTAGGTTAGATAAAACAAACACTAAAATTCAAGTTAAGGCTAGAAGCAAAGAGGTTAATATTTTGGTAGAGTCTTATAATAAAATGGTTGGAATGCTAAATGAAAGCGTGGAGAAATTATCTAAATCAAACAAGGAACAAGCATGGAGAGAAATGGCTAAACAAGTAGCTCACGAAATTAAAAATCCTTTAACACCAATGAGATTGAGTATTCAGAGTTTTCAAAGAAATTTTGATATACATGACTCAGAAATTGAGGGAAAATTAGATGAATTTTCAAAAACATTAATACAGCAAATAGACACTATGAGTACCATAGCTTCAGCTTTCTCAAATTTTGCTGAAATGCCAGCTCAACAGGGTGAAAAAATAAATATAATTGAAACTACCAGACTAGCATTAAAAATATTTAAAGAAAAAAATATAACTTTTACATCAGAGTTAAGTGATTTAGAGGTTAGTATTGACAGAACTCAGATGGTCAGGATAATTACAAATTTAATTAAAAATTCTGTTCAAGCATGTGATTCATTGGAACATCCACAAATTAAGGTAAATGTCATAAAGAGAAACAGAAATGTATTAATTGATATTTCAGATAATGGATCAGGGATTCATAAAGATATTAGATCTAAAATTTTTGAACCCAACTTTACAACTAAAACAAGTGGAATGGGCCTTGGATTGGGAATGGTAAAAAACCTGGTGAGTTCCTACGGAGGAACTATTTCGTTTGAATCTAAAATTAATATAGGAACCTCATTTTTAATTTCTTTCCCTATATCTTCTGAAAATTTTTCTAAACAAAACTAGAAGTGATCGTTATAAGCCTGTTTTAAATTTTCACTAATTATTTCTGAAGATCTACCTTCAATATGGTGTCTTTCTAACATATGGACAAGTTCTCCATTTTTGAAAACTGCAATACAAGGAGAAGAAGGAGGAAAGGGAATCATCAGATCTCTAGCGGCATTTGTAGCTTCTGTATCAAATCCAGCAAAAACAGTTAGTAAATTGGAAGGAACTTTGGCATTATTTAGAGACTGCTTTACGCCAGGTCTCGCATTTGCAGCAGCGCATCCACAGACAGAGTTAACTATTAAAACGGCTGCTGGACTATTGGCTACGCTTTTATTTACTTCTTCAGATGTTGTTAAATCTTTAAAACCAAACGAAGTAAGCTCTTCTTTCATTGGTGTAATAATTTCTAATGGATACATATTGAATTTATTTTATGTAAAGATAATAAACATCTAATAAAAAGAACATGTTTAAAAACACCTTTGTAAATTTGCCAAAAATATTTACTTATGTCTAAATGGATACTGGCTATTTTAGGTTATACTTTTTTTAGATTTCCCGGGGCTCTTCTTGGATATTTTTTGGGAGGTTTAATTGAAAAAACTAACCCTAAAAATAGAAGTACTAGAAATATATCTTCTCAAGATTTCGAATTAAATCTATTGGCTTTAGCATCTTTGGTAATAAAAGCAGACGGAACAGTTTCTAAGCAAGAATTAGATTATGTTAGAGGTTATTTTGTTTCTACATATGGAAAGGAAAGAGCAAATACTACATTTAAAATATTTAATGATAATATCAATAAAAAAGGAATTTCTTCCTTCGATATAAGCAAACTATTCAATACCGTTTTAAATTACGAAAGCAGGCTACAAGTAATTCATTTTTTATTTGGAATTGCAAAAGCTGACGGGAACGTATCTTTGCCAGAGCTACAAAAACTTTTAGAATTTTCTAATTTATTAAGACTTTCTAAAGCTGATTATGAAAGTATAAAAGCAATGTTTGTTGATCAGGTTGGAGGGTTGTATAAAATTTTAGAAATAGATAAGTCGGCTTCGGATCAAAAAGTTAAGACAGCTTATCGAGATTTAGCTAAAAAGCATCATCCAGATAAGGTCCAGCATCTTGGTGAAGCATATGTCAAGGCCGCTCAAGAAAAATTTCAAAAAATTCAAAAAGCATATGAAAAAATTAAATCTGAGCGAGGATTTTAAAATTAGTTTTAGGTAATATCTTTATAAATGTATGATCTGCTTTTTTATTTTGAATTAGGATTATTTCATGTATTAGATTGGAGTGCATATGATCATTTGCTTTTTTTAATAGCACTTACAATTCCCTTTTCATTTAAGCAGGTTAAAACAGTATTTTGGATTGTTACCTTTTTTACTTTAGGGCATTCTGCTTCATTATTTTTCTCAGCTTATGAAATTTATAAACCCCCACAAGAAATAATAGAAATACTTATACCAATAACAATTGCTATTACAGGAATAAAAAATATTTCAACAAGCAATAGTATTGATTCCTATGATTTTATAGGTATTATAATTTCTGTTTTTTTTGGATTGATTCATGGTTTTGGTTTTGGAAATTATTTTAGTCAAATATCTTTTCATTTAGAATCGAAAATCAACCCTTTAATTAGTTTTGCTTTAGGGGTTGAGATTTCGCAACTAATTATTGTTGTATCAATTTTGGTTATTAATTGGTTTGTTATTAAATTAGATTTATTTAACGTATCGAAATATATAAGGACTGTTTCAGTAATTATCTTGGGTTTTGCATTAAATATGATATTAAATTTATTGTAAAAAATGACGAAAATGAAACAAAAAAAATATGATATTGCTTATCTGAAAATGGCTTTAGAATGGTCAATGCTATCTTATTGTAAAAGAAGGCAAGTAGGGGCGTTAATTGTTAAAAATCGGATGATAATTTCTGACGGCTATAATGGTACCCCAACTGGTTTTGAAAACATTTGTGAAGACGATGAAAAACACACCAAATGGTACGTGCTTCATGCTGAGGCAAATGCAATAATGAAAGTCTCAGCTTCCACTCAATCTAGCGAAGGCGCTACATTATACATTACATTATCTCCTTGTAAAGAATGTAGTAAGCTTATTTTCCAATCTGGAATAAAGAGACTAGTATATCACAAAGAATATAAAGATTCTTCTGGATTAGAATTCTTAAAAAAAGCTGGAATAGAAGTGTCTCACATTGAAAAACTCTAGTCTTTATTTTCTAATTTGTTTTTGATTTTATTGGACTTGTTAAGAATTAACAAAAGAACAATAGCTACTAAACAACCCAAAACACCAATAACAGCAACTTTGCTGTTGTCTCCTAAAAGATTTTTAAAATCTAATTGATAAATATTAAATCCTAATAAAATTATTGCTAAAACTAAAAAAATATAATTTCTCATGATTATTAAAACAGACCTTGAATGTTACTTGTAAATAATTTTACTGCGATAGCCAATAGCACAACTCCAAATACTTTTCTGGTAATTTGAATACCATTTTGTCCTATAATTTGTTCTATTTTTTTTGATGTTTTTAAAACTAAATAAATTAAGATTACGTTAATTATTATTGCTACAATAATATTAGGAGTAGAATATTCTGACTTAATGGATAGTAGAGTAGTTAAGCTGCCTGGGCCAGCAATTAAAGGGAAGGCTAAAGGAAATACGGAAGCAGTCAAATTTGTATTTTCATCCTCTTTGTAAAGTGTAATACCTAAAACCATTTCTAGTGCTATAAAAAACAGAACAAATGAACCAGCAACCGCAAAAGAGTTTACGTCTATTCCTATTAAAGACAAAATATTTTCTCCAATGAACAGAAAAAAGATCATTATGATGCCGGCAATCACAGAAGCTTTTTCACTTTGGATGTGCCCAACTTTTTTTCTTAAATCTATAATAATAGGAATATTCCCCACAATATCAATAACAGCAAATAAGATCATAAAAGCGGCAAAAATTTCTTTAAAGTTTAGGCCCATTTTGTTTGTTTATTTAATTACAAATATAATTTATATTAAAACAAAATGAATTATTATTTGTTATTTTCATTGTATGTTTAGAATTGGTGAAACATTAGTTTCTGAAGAGATTATTGAAAACAATTTTCATTGTAATATATCTGCTTGTAAAGGAGCCTGCTGTGTCAAAGGAAATGGAGGTGCTCCATTGGAAAAAAAAGAAGCAGATATTATCGAAAAAAATTTTGAAAAAATACACCCGTTTATTTCAAAAGATGCTAAAAAAACAATACATGAAAAAGGGAAGTATGTTTATAACAAAGAAGGCAATATAGAGACTCCACTTGTGAATGAAAAAGAGTGTGTTTATGTTCATTATAAAACAAATGGAACTCTGGAGTGTGGAATAGAAAAAGCACATAACGAAGGTTTGTTTAAATTTAAAAAACCGATGTCTTGTCATCTTTACCCCATTAGAGTAAAACAGTATTCGAGTTTTACTGCTGTTAATTACCATAACTGGAGCATTTGTTCTGACGCGTGTAATTTAGGTAAGGAGTTACAGAAACCACTATACGAATTTGTGAAAGAGGCTTTGGTTAGACGTTTTGGAAGTTTATGGTATATGGAACTAGAAAAAGTTTCAAAAGAATTAAAAAGAATTAAAAAGAAATAGCCTAAAATTTACAATTTGTAATAAGTTTATTTAACAAAAAGTATAAATTATTACTTACCAGTTATTTAAGTTTGATTTTCATTAAAATACAAAATTTTTTAATAATCAAATTGTTAAGAACTAGTGCTCTTTGTGAACAATTACCGCTTTCATTTATGAAAACAATTTAGAATCTTTGTTACATACAATAACTAATAACAACCACTAATTTTATATTATGCCAGTAATGAATCAATTTTACAAGAAAACATGAACAGATTTGAAATTGACTAAAAATGGAGCGGAATAATGGGAATCGGAAAACAAAATAATAATAATATTTAAATTCACTTGTTATAACGTGTTTTGTGGGGCTAGAATTGGTTGAATGCAAATTGAAATAGGAGTTTTTGTTGGAGAAAAATTAGCCAAAAAAACTTTAAAATAGTTAAAGTACGAAACAAATAATTCTCTTTTTTTAAATTATAAATGTTTAAAAAAATAGTAAAATTTATGTTGAGAATTTTGTTAAAAACTTATAAAGTGACCATTTAAAATAGATGAAATAAATTAGATATTTACTATATCAGTATAGAATTAAAATAATTTTGAACCTTATGAAGATAGATGAAATAATTAAGAGAGATTTTAGCACCAAAGCTTTTCACTTAGATAAAATCACTGAAGCTATTCATAAAGCAATGGTTGCAGTTGAGGTTGGTACTCTTCAAAATGCACAAGATGTTGCATTATCAGTTTATAAAAAATTACTAGATCGTAAAAATAAGCACATAGAATATGTCCCAACAATTGAAGAGGTTCAGGATATTGTAGAGACACGACTTATGGAAAGTAAGTTCCCAGAAGCGGCAAAAGCATATATTTTATATCGAAATAAAAGAAGTCAAAAAAGAGAGTCTGATATTTTCGAAAAACGAATTAACTTAAAGCCATACGAATATCCTCATTTATATGAATATGTTCCGGCTATAAGACATTCTTACTGGATCCATTCAGAGTTTAATTTTACAAGTGATATTCAAGATTTTAAGTCCCGCTTATCTGAATCGGAAAGAAGTGCAATTAAAAACACACTGTTGGCAATTTCTCAAATAGAAGTAGCTGTAAAATCTTTTTGGGGAGATCTCTATCACAGAATTCCAAAACCAGAG
>ENA-OSJC01000079-OSJC01000079.1-marine-metagenome-genome-assembly--contig:-NODE-79-length-92647-cov-12.283332_pt1 | contig 92647 bp, 88 predicted proteins | sample MGYA00237885_ERZ534234 | MGnify/ENA primary metagenome ERZ534234 (study PRJEB26413, sample SAMN06343907) | marine metagenome | isolation source: coastal waters | place: Atlantic Ocean: West Antarctic...
GTTTCAAGCCATGGAGTTGCCTGCCAGGTTGCGTAATAATTTTTTTTATCACTCAGAAATCCACTACCAACGGCCAAGGTACCGTCACCTGCAAACCGTGCATTACGCATTTCAAGCAGACCTATGCCTCCAAATACTCCTACAGAATCAGTTTGATCAGGAAATGCCTGCGCATTTGCAGCTACTGCTGTAAGAACCATAGTTAACCAAACAAGTAGATACCACATACAACTTATGGGAAATACTTTTAGTCTTTTCACTTCAACCCCTTATCTGGTGAGGACAGCTAATGAAGCCGCCGATACAGCTAAGCTTTGAAAAATAATGCCAAGTTCCCTTGTAAGGGTAATACCGTCATATGGACTAAGGTTAGTTGGTACAACAATCGATGTCCCAGGCGGCAAGCTAACACTATTTTTTCTGCCCCAAGATTTTAAATTAATTGGCTTAGCAACACCATTGGGTAAAATAGCAAATACTCTGTCTTTATCAGCAGAAATGTTAAATCCTCCCGAATCTTTCAGATATTCATTTACATCTTTACCAGAAACAAATGACAGTGCGCTCGGACTTAGAACATCTCCCACGGTCATGACAAAGTTTGACCGAGGTGGAATATATAAATTATCCCCTCCCTCAAGAACAACATCCTTTGATGGATCAAGGCTTATAACAACTGGATCAGCCTCAATTACAATACGTCCTGCAAAATCTTGAGCAGCCATTTGATCAATCATAGCCATCAGGGCGACAAGACTATCACCCCCAACATCAGTCTTTACACTCGACGACATTACTGCGGATTTTAGTCTTTGTGCGGTTTTACCCATTTCATTCCGCTGATTTACTTTTACCGATTCCCGTGTTAAAATTGCACCATAAGGATAAGCTTGCTTAGTTAAGCCACCAGCACGCGAAAATAAGGAGCTTAATTTTTCGCCTTTACGAATGGTATATGTCCCAGGATTAGCTACTTCCCCAGAAACTACTACACCCTTAGGTTCAATGTTAACATACTTACTTCTAAGGTGAATACTTCCACCAGCATTCATAACATTAAGCTTTACATCGACCTCTTGAGCGTTAATCGAATTCACCACCAAGACGCCACCAAGATTATTTGATTGCCTGTTATAATTGATAGTTTCAATATTAGCCATATCAGCATCGTTTGATGGTCCGCCGGCTACAGCTAATAAAAATGAGATAGCAGTATTATCGGTAATAGGAAATATACCAGGCTGTCTAATTGAACCAGTAACAGCAACAATGTGTTCAATTGTTAGTGCCAAAAGCTGATCGGTATCCTGATAAACTAACGGACAAAATTCATAATTATTACCTGCCAATAACATTGGGAGGTTTTGATTATCCCCGTTAGTTGGGACTCTAGAAGCCCTAGCTAACTGCGCTTGTCTTTCTTCATTATAAGTCCGTGCGCTTGCAGAGTTATCTACTGATATAGATGCTTGGTGGACTGCCATTGCGCGAAAGACGTGATCAAATCGTTGAGTAAAAGTATCGTTTATTACATTTGAAAGGGCCTGAATTGGTTCACAGTATGAAGAATTTCTACTACCATCCGCAAAAAATTCATTTTTATCATACTTAATTCCAAAGGTGGTACTTCTAACTGCCTCTGACCTCAGAAAATCAATATCGCTTTTACCAAAAAGAATTACTTTATCTTCTTCAACAAGATTATAGTTTTCATCTCCATAAAGTACTTTTTGAGGGTTAAAGGGAATAAGGTTTCTAGTTTGAGTTAATTCATCAGTACGCTCAATTACCCCAAAAAGTAGATATGGATTTTCATTTAAATTTTTAGCAGAGCCGATAAGGTCTCTAACATTATTATAAACATCTACTGAACGAATTCCTGGCGTCTTAACATGGCCAACGAGAGAAACTTTTCCGCGTTGTGAGTTTACTAATAGATTAACCACAACTATTTCACCATCGGACAGATTACCTGATAGATTTAATTTTTCAAAATTTAACCTACCCGTATCGTCATAACGAAGGTGAGTGAATGAATTTCCCCTTTTCCGAACTGGTCCCCCAGCCAGATCAAGGGCCATGTTTGACGATATACTTTCTTGACCTCTAGGAAGTTCATAAATACCTGGTCTAATTACGTTACCACTAATTGCAACAGTTGCACCTATAGTTGGAACTATTAGCCTGTCACCATCTCTTAAGAGGTTAAATTCCCCTCGGGAACCCTCAATTACGTTATATAAATCAACCGGAATATTTTTATTACCTCTAATAATAGTTATATTTCTCAGTGAACCTGTTTTTTTGACACCACCAACGTGAAGTAGAACTTCAATAGGTGTTGAAAGGCTGGTGGTTCTAACAAGTGTTGGGTTTTCGACTTCCCCTGCAACCAGAACTGAAATTTGTCTAAGTGTAGAAACAGATAAATAAGCTTTTGTGCCAATAAGACTGTTTGATACATTTCTGTTCATTATTGACCTAACCTCCCCTAAAGTTAAACCAGATACTTTAACGGGTGGCAAAAATGGTACGATTAAGCGCCCCTCACGGTCCACTTGTACAGAAAGTACTTCTTCCCTCGACCCCTTAAAACTAACAATTAAATTATCACCAACGCCCAGCTCGTAGCCATCGGGCACAGTTCCAGTCATCATATTGTCCATTAACGGAACTCTATTAAAAATAGAATAACCGAATTGCTTAAGAGCAACTTCACCGGGGGCACTTATTTCCATTGTTAGGGAATTAAAATTTTCTTCGATTAGAGATGGGCCTGCCAGTAATCTTTTTTCTAGCTGTTCGTTTAGCTGGTCAACATATTCACGCTCACGCATATTATCAATGGGTGAACGCACCTGTGTCATTTCTGTGGGCGCACCTGTTCCTCTTTTTATTTGATCAAAAATTGTTGCGTCAAGTCCTTGAGCAAATAGTGATGTATAGACAAACATCTGTGCGAAGGTAGCAAATGCAATAATTTTTATAAATCCATTTTTTCTTTTGAACATTTCTAAGTAAGTCCTCATAAATTTAATTAATTGGGATCTAATCCAATAACACAGAACAATTCGTGAAATTTAACATAAAGCCTAAGAAGAGCAAGTCTTTCATGTATTAATTAGAGTATTTTTGTTTCTTTTAACCACCAGTCCTTATTAAATAGCCTCACCATATTAGCTGCGTTATGGCAATCTTCAGCTGTGTGGTACACACCGAAGCAGGTGGCACCACTACCGGACATTCTGCTCAGCAATACTTCACTCGTTTTTGCTAATATATCAAGTATGGCTGGAACTTCTTTATTTAAATTACAAACAACATTCTGTAATGAATTTTTACTACGATTCAGTGATCTAATAATTGGTAGTAAATTAATTTTATTATTATTAATTTGCCTTTGAGTATCAAAATCAACATTTGATTTTGTATATTTCTTAAAAATATCTGATGTAGAAATTGAAATTCTAGGATTAACGAGAAGTATGTAAAGATCATCTTGGAAATATAATTGATTGATTTTATTCCCTATTCCGCTCATATGCGAAGACACAGAACGCAAACACACGGGAACATCCGCGCCTACATTGACCCCGATATCATTAAAATTATTGTCATTTATATTAAGGGACAGTATTTTACGGGTTAAATTCATAGCCGCCGCCGCATCCGCTGACCCACCACCAATACCAGACGATACAGGTAAGTTTTTAGTAAGATAAAACTTTATATTTGGTTGAACACCAGCTACTTCACATAAAAGTTTGCAAGACTTTAAAATTAAATTATTATTTGATTTAGGAAGATCAGATGCAAAAGGACCTGATATATCAATCTCTAGCTGATTAGATACCTCAGCTTTGAGCTCATCACCAAACTCTGTAAACACTACAATACTATCAAGTAGGTGATAACCATCAGTACGCCGACCTGTAATTCTTAGATCAAGATTTATTTTAGCTGGTGCGAGCACAGTTTACCTTTATTATTTATAGCCATTTTCAATTTTATATTCAATTTCATCTACCTTAGTATCCGTTTTTTTTAGAGATAACGCATGCCGCCATTGAAAGCGTGCTTCATTTCGACGGCCAACAACCCAATAGGCGTTGCCAAGGTGATCATTTATAGCCCAGTCCTTAGTTTGCAATTGCACTGCTCTCTCTAAAATTGAGACAGCAGCCTCTTCATTACCCATTTTAAACAATGCCCAGCCTAGACTGTCAGCAATATAACCATCATCGGGACGCAACTCTACCGCACGCTCAAGCATAGTTCTAGCTTCTATATAGTTTTTTCCCTGTTCCACCCATGAATACGCTAAATAATTAAGAACTAGGGGTTGATCTGGTTTTAGTTGAAGAGCTTTTTTAAAATCACTCTCCGCTTCTACCCACCTCTTTTCTTGATCAAAAACTATACCTCTAGAGTAATATAACACCCAATCATTTTCATTTTCCTCGTCAATTGTAGCAACTACCTTGCTATAGGCTTTAATAGCTTCACCATACCGTTCATGAATTCGGTAAAATTCTGCTATTTCATTTAATATTTTTCTATTCTTCGGGTATTGTTTTTCAAGTACTTTAAAAGCATTTAATGCTTTATTGTGTGATTTAATTTTATTGAAGATCCTTGCACGTTGGAGATTTGATTGAAGGTAAAGTGAACTATTATTATTTATTTTATCTAATTCTTTTATTGCCCCACCAAAATACTTGTCACTTTCAAATATCTTTGCCTGAAGAACGTGAACTAGGGGAAAGTTAGGTTTAAAGAATGTGGCATACTGAAGGTAATTTGTAGCAACACGTTTAACGTCATCTTGCATCAGAATAGTTGCAACGGTATAAAGTAATTCAGCAAAACCATGATTTAAATTGGAAATAAATGGATCAAATGTTTCTCCATTTTTTACAACTTCTAAGGCTAGCCTCAACTTCTCGTTTGAGGGATCGATTTTGCTGAATTTAGTAAAAACAAAAAGTGCTTGTTCAGCCTTACCTTGTCTACTCAATATTCTACCAAGGGCCTCAACAACCCGAAAATTTTTTGTCCTGTTATCGGCAAGTGCCATAGAGTAATATTTTTCTGCCTTTTCATTTTCTCCTAAGAACTCATAAATTAGTCCACTTTGAAAGTAATTGAAATAATTGAGCGAATTTTCATCTTTAAATCCATTAATTATTATTTCAACCTGTTCGCGCTTACCCTTCTCCGCCAATATCCAAGCCTTAAAAAAAGGATTAATAAGCTTTAAAATACCACTATTACCGTGTTCATTCCCATTAATTAATAAATCATCATAAACACCCGATTTAATTTTATTAAAAAACAATATTAATTTTGAAAGATCGTTTTGTTTAGCCATAATTTTTAGTTTTTTAGAAATTTTTATAGCATCAGCAAAACGCCCATCAGTAATCAGAATAGAAAGTGTCAATTGATTAAGTCCAACATTATTTGGATCAGCCCCTAATGCGTCTAAATAATTGTCAGCAGCAACATCAAATTGATTATTTGAGAGGGCGTGCCGGCCAACTAAATATCCACCAAAGGGTTGGTTTGTTGATGAGGTTAAATTCTGAGCATGCAAAGGCTCTATAATTATTATAAGTGGCACAATAATTATTAAGTTTTTTAAAAAGTGTGCGCGTAAATTAGTTATAAAATTTTTCATTGATTATTTTGTGTCACCTATTTCAAACGAGACATAATATTACATATTAGAATAATTAGGTCCACCGCCACCTTCTGGGGTTACCCAGTTTATATTTTGTGACGGATCCTTAATATCGCAAGTTTTACAATGTACACAATTTTGAGAATTAATTTGTAATTTTACACTATCACCTTCTTTAAAAAATTCATACACACCCGCAGGACAAAAACGTGCCTCAGCTCCCGCGAAAGTCTTGAAATTAACATTCCTAGCAATTTTATTATCTTGAAATGTTAAGTGGCAGGGCTGATCCTCGGCATGATTAGTATTGGATAAAAAAACTGAGGATAGTTTATCAAACGTCACACGACCATCAGGTTTAGGGTATTTAATTGCATTACACTCCACAGATGGCTTTAGACAGGCATGATCTTGCTTATGGGAAAAAACCCAAGGAAGTAAAAAACCAAAACCAATGTTGTTAATCCACATATCAAAACCAGCATATAGCGTACCCCACAATGAACCAAATTTATGAATTGCTGGTTTAACATTTCTAACCAGCCTCAGGTCCTTGTAGACCCAACTACTTTTAAACGCCATTTCATAGCCTTTAAGTTCGTTTGAGCCTCCAACCTCAAGAGCATTGAATGCCTCTTCACCGGCAAGCATCCCAGTCTTCATAGCATTATGCGTTCCTTTAATTCGTGGCACATTAACAAAACCCGCAGAACAACCAATAAGCGCTCCCCCAGGGAAGAAAAGTTTTGGAACAGATTGAAGACCTCCCTCATTGATTGCCCGCGCTCCATAGGAAATTCTTTTTGCATCCTTAAATAAAGCACCAAAGGCCGGATGTGTCTTGTAACGTTGCATTTCATCGAACGGTGAGAGGTAAGGGTTTGAGTAGTCCAGACCAACAACAAAACCAATTACCACCTGATTATTTTCAAGGTGATAACAAAAACCACCTCCACCCGTATCATTTTCTAGCGGCCACCCTTGCGTGTGAATAACTGTACCCTCTTTATGATTTTCGGGTGTTACTTCCCAAAGTTCTTTAATCCCAATACCGTATGTTTGTGGTTCTCTATCCTTACGCAAGTTATAATTTTGTATGACTTGTTTTGAGAGAGAACCGTGCACACCTTCAGCAAAGAATGTATATTTTGCATGAAGTTCCATACCTTTAGTATAATTATTTTTATGGGTGCCATTTTCTTTAATACCCATGTCCCCAGTTGCAACTCCCTTCACTGCACCATTTTTATGATAAAGTATTTCAGCTGCAGGAAAGCCTGGGAAAATTTCTACACCGATACTTTCTGCCTGTTCACCTAACCAACGGCATACATTTCCAAGACTAATAATATAATTACCTTTATTACTAAGCAGTGGTGGCATTAAAAATTCAGGTAACGAAATTTTTCTTTTTTCACTTAATATCCAATGGTGGTTATCACTTACCTGCACGTTAATTGGCGCACCAAGTTCTTTCCAGTTAGGAATTAATTCATTAAGTCCAATCGGGTCAATTACTGCACCTGACAAAATATGAGCACCAATTTCTGAACCCTTTTCAAGGACACAAACTGAATACTTTTTTTTAGCTTTATCAGCGAGTTGTTTGAAGCGGATCGCTGCACTTAATCCGGCAGGTCCGCCGCCAACGATAACGACGTCATATTCCATAAATTCTCGTTCCATTAAGAAAACTCCATATACACGCCTAAATAAATTAAAAAGTACCGCATTTTATCACGAGGCTCGATTAAACTATCATTTTATAATACAATAGATTTCAACATAGAAGGTAATTTTTAAAGTTAGGGAATAAGTATGAAGCATAATCGAAGAACAATAATAAAAGGCGCAGGCTTAATCACTCTCTCTAATGCTAGTACAACCAATTATTCTTTTGCAAATACCAAAGATAGTTTTGATAAGATTCCTCGGATTGAGCTTACTAAGTTACCAACTGCCTGTAATAAAATGAATAATATGACCAAAGCCCTTGGTGGTCCGGATTTATATATTAAACGTGATGATGTAATGGAACTTGCCCACGGTGGTAATAAGACAAGAAAGCTTGAGTATAGTCTCGCGGAAGCACTTAATACGGGTGCCAGAGCCGTTGTAACTCAGGGTGGACTTCAATCAAACCATGTACGGCAAACTATATCCGGAGCAGCTAAATTAGGTATTGAGGCCCATGTCATACTCTCCAATCCAGTACCGGAAATGAAGGAAAAGTTGATGGGTAGCGGCAATTACCTTATGGATCAATTGATGGGTGCACATATTTATATTGCTGGTAGTGAAGGACGAAGCAGCACGGTAAAAAAAGTTTTCACCGACCTTTCAATAAAAGGAAAGAAGCCCTATAATATTCCTGCAGGGGCCTCAAATGCTATTGGTAGCATGGGCTATGTTCAAGCTGGCCGCGAACTTATTTCCCAATGGAAGAGAATGGGCATTGCACCCAGTCACATTATAACTGCTACTGGAAGCTGCGGCACCGCTGCAGGACTACTTATGGGATTACGTTACTTCGGCAATAACACAACAAAGGTTTTATCCATTTCTGTATCTTCTCCAGCTCCTCGGCTTAAGAAAAGGATTAGAAGTATTCTAAATGATGCTTCTAATATGCTTGGCGTACCAGAGTCTTTTATTAAAAATGATGATATTCTTGTTAATGATGAGTATTACGGCAAAGCTTATGGCTATCCAACCAAGGGGGGAATTGCAGCTCTACGCATGACCGCAGAAATGGAAGGAATTATTTTAGATCCTGTATATACAAGCAAAGCTATGTCCGGACTAGTTGACTTAATTAAAAACAATAAAATAGAAAATGCTAAAGACGTCGTGTTCTTACATACAGGTGGAGCACCAGCAATCCACCCCTACGCGGATTATTTTAAGTTATAACTTATAGTTAAGGCTGGCCTTTTTTTACTAGTAATATTATTTTATCTTCCAGCATACCCTAACGGCCAAAAAGTTTTTCATTCATTAACTAAATCAAAATTTATTAAAATTAACCAAGAATTCCAAATATTGTTATGCCAATAAAGTTAGCCATCGCATAACCGAAGGTGCCACACAGAATTGCTGGTGTAACAAGACTTTTCCAGCCAAGGCCACCAGCCATAGCGGCGGCTGTGGGCGGACCAAGAATGCATGCGTTTGAGCCAACTAAAGCCTCTGGCAAACCAATTTTAAAAAGCTTACAAAGTAATAGGAGTGTGACAAGATGCACAGACAGAATAATAATGGCAAATAAAGCCAATAACATACCGCTTTCCAGCATTGTTAAGATATCTACACTAGCACCAATAGCACCGAAGAACAAATACATGATCGCTATTCCAATAGGAAATGCTTCAGTTAGTTTACCAACTTTCTCATGAGCAAAAGTTGCGATCATCACGGTAATAGTTGTTAAAATTAAAAGCCTGGATGGAGGGTAGCCAACCATGACAGACAAGACATCACTTACCACAACAACAAGGAACGCCATGCCTAAGCTTAAAACCGCTTGCTCAATAGAAAATGGTTTTTCTTCCTTAACTACCTCATTTACATCATCATATTCATTTAAGGTTGGGTCGTAAGAAAATTTCTTAGCTATAAATTTCATGGATGGTATTGCAATTAGTAGTAACATAAAGGAAACGCCAACTACGTTATCAGCTGCGATACTAGCTGCCAATACACTACTTTCCGTAAAGTCAATTGCACTTGCTACTCCAGCAAAATTAGCCGATCCTCCTACAAATGTAGCACTAAATACGGCTGCGAGCTCTGCTTCAAACTCACCGAGGGGTAGCATCTTCACACCAATAATTGTTCCAAGTGTAGTTCCAATAGCGCCGAATATAAATGCAATTAAGGTTGGCCCGGACTCTTTAAATATTTTTTTAAGGTTAGCATTAAATAATAACAGAACAATCGCAATGGGCACTCCAGTTGTGTTAACAACCGAAAAAACATTATTCGATGCTGATATAACGTTAAAATTAGCAAGTATTACCCCAGCCAAAATCATCATAATAGTTCCGGATACTTTTTGACCTAAGTTAGTTCTTTCAAGCCTAAAAACGAGGGCTACGAGAAGAAGCATGATTGCCCACATTGCAAAGTCATTATCAGCTGGTATTAGCGACATTTTAAACTCCTCATTAAATTAACCCTTGTAAATACACTAAGTGATATGATTACCTGTTTCTAAAATATAACATAATGAGGATTATAACATGAACTTTAAGATTGAAAAGAAAGTATTCCCTCTAAATTCGCCCTTTGTGATAACTGGCTATACCTTTAATGACGCCAACGCAGTTTGGGTTACTATAGATAAAGATGGTAACGTTGGTAGAGGTGAAGCTAATGGTATTTATTATGAAAATGAAACTCCAGAAAGAATGGAAACACAGATTAAAAGTATTTTACACAAAGATTTAACACACGAAGAAGTGTATAATTTATTGCCGCGAGGCGGTGCCAGAAATGCTCTAGATTGCGCATTTTGGGACATTCGCTGTAAAGAGGCCGGTAAAAGTATTTGGGAACTTTTAAATATAACACCAAAATTACTTCCAACAGTTGCCACCATTAGTATCGATGAACCAAAAGTTATGGCAGCTAAAGCCATTGAATATTCAAAATACCCAAATTTAAAAGTTAAACTTTCAAATTATCAGCCAATTGAAAAACTTGAGGCTATTCGCGTAGCTCGCCCCGACGCAAACCTCATCGTTGATATTAATCAGGGTTGGACATTTAAGGAGCTAAAAGAATATACGCCCCACTGCAAAAAACTTGGCCTTTCTATGATTGAACAACCTCTTGAACGCGGTAAAGACGACATGCTAGAAGGATATCAATCACAAGTGCCATTAGGCTCTGATGAAAGTTGCCTAGACAGTTCAGAATACAAACAAAATGCCAGCCGCTACGATGTTATAAATATTAAGCTTGATAAATGTGGTGGACTTACTGATGCTCTTAAAATTGTCCATATGGCTCAGAGGGATAATAAAAAACTAATGATTGGTAATATGACAGGTTCATCATTGAGTATGGCCCCAAGTTACGTGATTGGACAATTTTGTCAATTTGTCGATATAGACGGGCCTCTTTTTCTTAAACAAGATATAGAGCACGCGCTTCAATATGAAAATGGTGGTATTGCTAGCATGCCAACATCTAAACTTTGGGGTTAAATATGAAAAAAAATATAACTATTTCATTAATATTAATGCTGCAGCTCATTAGTTGTGGCTGGATTGGCTTTAATGCACCACCAGACATCATAGATAATAAATTGCCCTATTGGTCAAAACTTGGAGCAAGGACCACCGACGAGCTTAATATGATTGTAATTCATGCAACGGAGCTTACGGACATGGCAGAAGCACGTAAATATGGTGAGCGAGTTCTTTATGCTGACAAGACAGGTGCCTCTGGCCATTATTATATCGACCGCGACGGAACAGTAATACAATATGTTCCAGATAACCGTATAGCAAACCATACATCTGGATGGAATTCTCGAACTTTAGGAATAGAACTAATCAACCTTGGTCGTTTCCCTAATTGGTATCATACCGACTTTCAAAAAATGGAGGAACGTTATCCGCCAGATCAAATTAATGCGCTAATTTCGTTAGTAAAAGAACTTAAAAGTAGGTATCCCTCTATTAAGTTTACTAATGGGCATGAAAATCTTGATACAAGACTAGTCCCGTCCCAAAACGAACCAGAAATTTTAGTTTCTAGAAAAATGGATCCAGGTGCCTACTTCCCATGGGAACAATTTACTGAGGCTGTAAAGTTGATAAAAAAAGTTCCTAACAAAAAATAATAAATATTATTAATTTATTGTTTCTCTGGTGTATACTGTTTCTATGAAAATATTCGAGCATTCAGAACATGACCTTGACCACCTTGATTTACTCAAATGGTACGTTGATTGCGGCGTTGATGAAACCGCGTCGGGTAGTCCAACAAATTGGTTCAATATTCCTAATGATGATCAGTCTGAGCAAAGGGTTGAAAAAACCTCCATATCAGTTTTAAGTCCAGTACAACCGGCTCCACTTTCTAGTCATAAGGAAAATATAGAGTCCGCTACAAGGGTAGCCACAAAAGCTGCTAATCTGGAAGAACTTAGAGAGGCAATCCTTTTATTTGAGGGATGTAGTCTTAAAAATACTGCTTCAAACACTGTTTTTTCTGATGGAAATGTTGATAGTGATATTTTACTAATTGGTGAAGCCCCCGTCTCAGAAGAAGACCTAGTTGGAAAACCTTTCGTTAGTGGCGCCGGCCAACTGCTCGATAAAATGTTTAAGGCAATAAACATGACCAGGGCACAAAACTTTTATATTATTAATTTACTCCCCTGGCGACCCCCAGGAAATCGAAAACCTACTGCTGCTGAATGTGAAGTTTGTCTTCCATTTGTCAAACGTCACATTGAACTTTTTAAACCAAAATTAATTATATTAGTTGGTGGAACTTCAGCCAGTTCCATTATGAATGTGCAGACTGGTATTAGTAAATTACGTGGCAAGTGGTCAACCTTTCAAATGGGCGATAAAGTAATTCCAATGATACCAATTTTTCATCCGGCATACCTACTTCGCCAACCACAGTTTAAAAAACAGGCTTGGCATGACTTATTAAGCATCAAAGAACATCTCGAGAGCCAAAAGATTGATTAATAAAATTATAATAATTTTTGCTCTAATTAGTTGCAATATAACTTTTGCTAGCGATGTTTCTGCAAATAAGGTAAACCTTGAGCCTCTTAGCACATATGATGTAGAGGCTTACCGTAATACTTTCTCTGAACAAAATAGGGGCCGCTGGAAACAAGCAGACCGTGAAATAAAAAATATTTCTAATCCTATTTTAATGGGTCATGTCTTATATCAACGCTACATGCACGCAACTGCCTATACATCAAAATTTTCAGAACTTAAAAGCTGGATGAAAAATTTTGGTGATCATCCCGGTGCAGAACGAATTTTTGACCTTGCTAAACGAAAAAATAATGGAAAAACTAGTGACATGATGCAACCTATGACTGCAATAAGCTATTCTTTTCCGGCGGAAAAGCCTGTCCCGCCAATAAGAGAAATAAAGGTAGTTTCTACACAATTAAAAATAAAGCCAAAAGCACAAAATAAAAAAAATATTACTAAACGTAATTTACACCCAGATATTCCACAACTTAAGCGATTAATAGACCGCTATTTGAACCAACACAATGCCTCACGGGCCGAGAAAAGGCTTTGGGCCTTCATTGAACGTAACATACTCACTTCAAGTGAGATCGATGCACAGTTCTCGCGTATAGCTAATGAATATTATTTAACCAATCATGATGAAAAGGCTTTAGCACTGGCACAACTTGCTTCGAGGTCCCGAGAAGAAATCTCCCAACCTGACTGGGTAGCAGGACTTGCAGCATGGCGGCTCGGTGATTGTTCAGTGGCTGCTTGGCATTTCGAACAAGTGTCTAATTCTGAGGTTGCTGGCGACTGGACTGCAGCCGCAGGTGCCTTTTGGGCAGCAAGGTCATATATGATTTGCCACAGACCAGAAGAAGTATCCCGGATGCTCAAAAAATCAGCAAGCTTTGAAAAAACTTTTTATGGCATCCTAGCCTCTCGTCAACTTGGTATAAGGGTTAACCTTGATTGGACTGTGCCGGAATTTACTCAAGCGGATTATAACGAAGTGCGAAGCTTGTCTAACGTACATCGCGCAATCGCCCTTGCTCAAGTCGGAGAAAACACTCTTGCAGATCAAGAAGTTTCCGCAGCTTGGGACCGAACTCGTGACAGCCAACACTCTGCCCTTCTCGGTCTTGCTTCACAACTTGGCCTTGCTGCTACCCAGCTTCGAATTGGCCGCATTGAAAAACAGAAACGGATACTTTCTCTTGATAGCAATATTTATCCGATACCTTATATTACTCCCGATGGTGGTTATACACTTGATAAAGCATTACTATTTGCCATGATACGGCAGGAGAGCGCCTTCAACAGCTGGGCTCAAAGTCGTGTAGGTGCTCGGGGCCTTATGCAGCTTATGATGGGGGCGGCCAATGATATGTCTCAAAATCGCAGACTACAGCGTATAAAACTTGATGACCCTCGTTACAACATGTACCTCGGCCAAAAATATATGAAAACCATGTTGGAAAATTTTGCTGAAGGAAATATGTTCAAGTCCCTTGTTGCTTACAATGCAGGTCCCGGAAATATGCAAAAGTGGATCAAAACCACTAACTTTCAAGATGACCCCTTACTATTTATTGAAAGTATTCCCGCCCGAGAAACTCGTATTTATATTGAACGTGTCATTTCCAATATGTGGATTTATCGCATGCGTTTGGGTCAAAAAACACCAACACTTGATTATGTTGCCTCCGGGAAGTGGCCAATATATACTTCGCAAGATAATACAAAATCAGCAGCAAATAATATTAAAAAAGATGAAAAACATGCCAATCGATCAGACTAAAAAGTTTATTCCCCTCAACATAGCAATCCTTACACTCTCAGATAGTAGAACTATAGAGACTGATATTTCTGGTCAAGTGCTCGTTGATAAATTACTGACGGCAGGGCATAACCTTAGTGATCGAAAAATTATTAAAGATGATCGTGATGATTTAAAATCACAGATTAAAAAATGGATTAATGATGATAAAGTTCAAGTAATTATCTGCACTGGCGGAACGGGCTTAACCGGCCGCGACATTACCCCCGAAGTTTTACATGAACTTTATGAAAAAGAAATTGAAGGTTTCGGAGAAATATTTCGCTATATTTCTTATAAAATTATTGGCACATCCGCGCTTCAATCACGTGCAACGGCTGGTATGACAAATGGAACCTATTTATTCGCAGTGCCCGGATCTCCAGGAGCATGTAAAGACGCTTGGAACCATATCTTTGCTGAACAACTCGACACACGCTTCCGTCCTTGTAATTTTGCAGAGATGATACCTCGACTTAAAGAAACCTGACCTTTAGATACTTTTTAAAAACATTAAACAACTAGCTTTTTTAGCAATTTTCATTACCTTTCATGCGATTAGAGCCTTTAAAAACCCTTAGGTGTAAAATTATCATTAATCATTCATATATAAAGCATCCATAAGTAAATGCTGTGGACCATTATCGTCACACATAGAATAGAATCGTCCTTCGCCCCCCCGCATAGAAACACCTGCAAACTGACTTTTTTTGTTAAGAATATAAAATTGTAAATTGAAGGAAATTTCACCCTTATCATTTAAATACTGTGGATTATTTATTGAGGCATCCCTAACTCTTCTTAACGCATAAATGCCCGCATCTTTAGGATGCATTCCATCACGCATTTTTTCTACAATGAGAAATGAGCAAAGGTGATAAAGGTTCATCTCACCAAGGCCTGTGGAACCTGCAGCACCAATATCATTATCGAGATAAAGGCCTGCTCCAAGAATTGGACTATCCCCGACCCTACCTGGAACTTTAAAGCTTCGTCCTGATGTCGTAGTATTTCCGCAAATATCACCCTTACTATTTATTGCGTTACAATTTATGGTGCCGTGAATATGCTCTATATCAATGATGCCTTCTTTTGCCATTTGATAGGCAACTTCAAAACCTTTTTTTTCTATAAATTCAGGACCAAGTTGAGCAAACTTTCTATTATCGCCTTCTTTCTCAACTCGTTTTTTCCATTCAAGGTAGCTTTTAAAGGATACTTCACTATTTAAATCACCTTCAATTTTATGACCGTTTGCACGGGCAAAGTCCATTGCTCCCTTACCAGCAAGAAGGTGATGATTAGTTTTCATCATCACATCTTTTGCTACGTGAGATGGTGCCCGAACACCCTGAATATATGCCACACCGCCAGCTCTTTTCATAGGACCATGCATACAGCAAGCATCTAGTGTCACATCGCCGTTGGCATCGGGTAGGCCTCCGTATCCAACAGACGTATCCTCAGTTGAGTTTTCCGGAAGATTATTACAGGCAATAGTCGCATCAAGAACGTCAGAACCTTCACTCATCATCCGGTAGGCAATTGCGACCCCAGTTTCACCTTCATCATTTTTTAACCTATTACCATTATGCGCTGCAACTACTAAAGGTTTAAAACCACTCATAATTGCAGGAGCCTGGCCCCGCGCACCACTTGCAACTGCCGAAACAGCAGCAACTGTCACAGCAGCACCAAGGACTTCTCTTCTGTTCATTTTAGACATAATATTTTCCCCATCATTACTTTTTTAAAATATAATGGGCGGTATTAAAGAATTAGTCAAATTACTAAACTCAAATGGCTTCACTTTCCATGATTTTTTTCTTTGAATGTGCATTTTTATTAGTTAGCGTGATTAACTCTTCCAATTGACAGCCCGGATCATTAATTAATTTTAATGACCCTCGCAAGTAGACAATTTCCTAATTCCAAATAGGAAAACCATACTTTTCAAATTTTTTGACTGGTAACAAGAAGGACTAATATAATGATGGGGTCCCTGAAATATTAAAAGTACTTCGCTAACAACCTGATAGTTTTCCAGAAAGGGTTTTTTTGCTAAGTGCGAGTGCAAAAATCCTTTTTCACCTTTATTTATGTGCAATATTAATGGAAGGTGATTAGCGTATATTTCATCTTCTTTAGGCTCTATCAAAATTCACAAAAATAGTCATTTATTAAATTATGTGTGACTTACTTATTATCCTTATTAAACATTAGGGCTTAAAACGTTTATAAACTCTTCATTTAAATCTTCGGCACAATCTATATCACTAAGTATATCAATAAAATCTACACTATTCCGCAAATGGATGTTTTCTAATGTATCAAATAATGCATATTCGCTAGACCAACGTACATTTTTAAATGGAGAAATTCGTGCACGCCTTCTACGCATACCAACAAGCCAGAACCCGCCATCAGTTGCAGGACCAAAAATAGTGTCGTTTTTTTTAAGAGTGTCAAAGGCCCTTTTTATATGGTGTTTTTTAATTGTCGGAATATCCCCTCCAACAAGAACCAGGGGTCCAGAACCCACTTTATCAAATACCCTCTGCATTCGGCTTCCTAGGTCACCGCCACCTTGCTTAATAACATCATAACGTAGATCAAAAAAATTACCTTTATAGCTGTCTGGTGAAACACATATTACAGTTTTCCAATTGCCACATCCTATACGGTTTATAAGTCCTCTTAATGTTTGGCGATAAAATACCCAAGCATTAAATCTGCCTATGTCTCTAGCGAGCCTTGTTTTAACTATGCCAAACCGCGGTTCTTTGACGAATATGACAAGCGTACCGCATTCCATTAATAAATTTTCTTAATAATCGAAGGGTCAACACCCAGTTTATATAGAACCAGACAACATCCATTTCTCACCATACGAATAAGGTAACCATATTTAATATATTTCTTAGCCGAGGTTATAATAATAGCGGAGCTTAATTTTAGACGCTTACGACCTGTGCGTTGTATAATATCGACATCCTCCATTAACGGCATATCATTATAACCGCCAATATCTTCATAAAGTTTGCGGGATATAAAAAAGCCCTGATCCCCGTATGGAAGGGCAAAGGCATAGGACCTAAAACGTGCCCAATATTCAAGTAATCTTGGAAAAAAACCAATATCATCAAAACGTAAACTAAACACCAATGCCTTATTACCATCAGTTTTCATATGTTTTTGCAAAGCGTTCTGCCAACCATCAGCAAGCATACTGTCAGAATGTAGGAAAAAAAGCCAATCTCCTTTAGCAAACCTTGCACCAGTTTTAAGTTGAAGCCCTCGGCCCGGGTTGCAGTTGATTATGTTGTTTTTCTTTAAAGAGTGGGTGTCAGTTCCACCATTTACAATAATGACATCACTAGGAAGTTGCAGCAGCAATTTTCTTAAAGTGTTGTCTAACCTCAGGGTTGGTATAATTATAGTTATGCTCATGAATACTCTTTATTTTATATTATTGAAGTTTATAGTTGAAACATGAAAAAGGAAACATCCAAACCAACATATTTATTAGAAAGTGCGCTCGGAGGCCCAGAACGTATTATTTGTGGAGTGGACGAAGTTGGAAGAGGCCCTCTAGCGGGGCCTGTATTAGCCGCAGCGGTTATCCTAAATCCAGAATTTATCCCCCACAACTTAAACGATTCAAAAAAATTGAGTGTAAAAAAAAGGGAAGAACTAAATGCTATAATATTAAACTGCGCAGAATTTGCATTCGGAGAGGCATCACTTGAGGAAATAGACGAACTTAATATCCTTCAGGCAACCATGCTAGCAATGAAAAGGGCTGTAAGTAATTTACCACGAAAAGTAGATCATATACTGGTAGATGGAAACAAGATTCCCGATTTCGACGCAGCTGCAACATCTGTCATAAAGGGAGATCAAAAGTCCGTTTCCATTGCCGCAGCATCTATCATTGCTAAAGTAAAGCGTGATTTTTTAATGAAAACTCTTTCCAAACTTTATCCAGAATATGGTTGGGAGCGAAATTCTGGATATGGTACTAAGGAACATATGGATGCACTAAATCTTGTGGGTTTATCACCTTTTCATAGAAAATCATTTAAGCCAATTCGTAACCTTATTTATCAAGAAAATAAGATAAATGATTGATTCAATAGAAAAAAACCCTTGACGAGATTCATCAAATGATTCATGATTCTGTTCATGACACAAAAAATAAATATAAAATATAAAACAGCACAAGCGGCAAAATTGCGTCAAGCAATCGCTAAAAAAGCTGTCCAGGATACTCTTCCAAAAGATAAAATTCTTAAAGGAGATTGTATTAAAGTTATGAATAGCTTACCTGAAAAATCAGTAGATATCATATTCGCTGACCCTCCCTACAATTTACAACTTAAAGGCGAACTTCATCGCCCAGATAACTCAAAGGTTGACGCCGTAAACGATAGCTGGGACCAATTCACTGGATTTGAAGCCTATGATAAATTTACCCATGAATGGTTGACGGCTGCAAGGCGTGTTCTAAAAGACACAGGAACAATTTGGGTTATTGGTAGTTACCATAATATCTATCGAGTTGGCTCTATTATTCAAGATATTGGGTTTTGGGTTCTTAATGATATTGTTTGGCGTAAATCAAACCCGATGCCTAACTTTAGAGGAACACGCTTTACAAATGCCCATGAAACACTCCTGTGGTGCAACAAAGGTGAAGGATTTAACAAATATACCTTTAATTATGAAGCGATGAAGGCATTTAATGATGATATCCAGATGCGTTCAGATTGGGTAATTCCAATTTGCTCAGGCAAGGAGCGTCTCAAAGTAAACGGTCATAAAGGCCATAGTACGCAAAAACCAGAGGCACTCCTATATCGCGTCCTATTAAGTTCTACTAACAAAGGTGATGTCGTACTTGATCCATTTTTTGGAAGTGGCACAACTGGTGCAGTTGCTAAAAAACTTGGTCGTCATTTTATCGGAATAGAACGTGAAGATAAATATATTAAGCTCGCATCTGACCGCATTAAAGCCGTTGATGCTCTTAGTGATGAGGATCTTGAAATTACTCCGGCTAAGCGTTCACTACCGCGCGTTCCTTTTGGCACATTAATTGAAAACGGAATGATTAAACCTGGTACGATACTTTTTGGTCCTGGCAAACGTCATTTAGCTAAAGTCCGTGCAGATGGAACTGTGATCAGCGCTGAAAGCAAAGGGTCAATCCACCAAGTTGGCGCGAGTGTTCAAAATGCACCAAGCTGCAACGGTTGGACATTCTGGAATATTGAAATCAACGACAATTTAGTGTCAATTGACAATTTACGGGCGGAAGTACGTGCTGCAATGAATTAAATTGAAATTAATTACTTTTTAAAGGTAACTTTATTGAAAAGGACAATTTTATATATAAATTACCTAAGAACAAATATTTGCTACTATCTTGCAATTGTATCCATCAAGGCAGCACTCCAAAACTATAAAATAGGTTAACGAGAATTTTAATGTCAAAAATTAATCATAAAAAAAAAGATAATAGGCTTCAAACCCAAAATCAGGCATTTAAAAAATACGAACAAGTTGAAAAGAAGCAGACCTACACCCTCAGTGAACAAGATGGTAAAGAGGAGTTCGATAACGACTTCCAGATTAAAACCTGTGATCTCTCACAATGGCTTTATGGTTCAAGTTCAGAAAAAGAACATTTTTCCAACGAGCTTGGGCAGGCATTTGAAGAGATTGGTTTTGCCATTATAGTAAACCACGGTCAGAATACTAAATTTTATCAAAAAATGGAAGCTGTTTGTAAGGATTTTTTTGAGACAAACCCTGAGGTTACTCGTACTCCATACCGTGCAAAAAGATTTGGTTCCGTAAATCAAGGTTACTTTCCTGTTAATGAAACATCTATCATTCATCCTGACTTGGTTGAGGGATGGGTATTTTGTCGCCGTGCATTTGATCTTGATAATAATCCGGATTATAAAGCAGATAAATTTTGGCCGAATGTTTCATACGAAAAAAAATTTAGAGAATTAGTAATTAAACATCAAAAGTTAATTTTACCAATTATGCAGGCATCTTTAAAGTATTTAGGTTGTGATCAACATCTATATGACCAAAAATTAAATAATAGTAATTTTGGTTTTAGACTTAATTATTACCCCCCCTTAAATGGTAAATTAGCGAAAAATTCCGGCGGACGGATGTTAGGACATGAAGATGTGGACTTATTTACAATTCTACCTGCCTCATCACAGCCAGGGCTTCAGGTTTTAAACAGAAAAAATATGAAATGGATACGAATTAATCCGCCCGAAGGGTCACTAATTATTAATACGGGAGATTATATGCAGCGTATTACTAATGATCGTTTCCCTTCCACTACTCACAGGGTGGCACAACCATTGAGTAAAAAAGACAAAAATATGGTTCGTGTTTCTTTACCAATGGCAATTTATGTTTGGGAACACATTATTCTTGAGGTTTTACCTGGATTAGGTAAACCTAAATATCCCCCAATAGAAGCTGAAGAGTTTCATACCAAGATAACTAGCAAATATTATGGCGATGATTACCGATAATACAATCGGCGCCAACCAGTCATACACAGCCTTAGCGAATAAATTATTTTGAAGTTACTGTTAAATTTATACAACTAAAATATAAAGTCATATTCGTTAATTCATAGTATGTACTTAACTAAAATTTATTATCAATTGCATTGTAAAAATTAAATTCCTCACTATAGTCCCCCGCTATTGTGGTACTTCTTCTAAAGGAAAAAAAATGCAAACGGCCCCTGACCTACCTATCATTGAACCAAAAATAAATGGTGTAATTTCTAAATATAGAATTGAAATTCTTGCAGGCCTAACCGTATCATTAGCTTTAGTTCCTGAAGCAGTAGCCTTTTCTTTTGTAGCAGGTGTTCATCCTTTGGTGGGTCTTTATGCCGCATTTATTGTCGGGCTTATAACTGCAATTTTTGGTGGGCGCCCAGGGATGATTTCAGGGGCTACAGGGGCATTGGCTGTTGTTATGGTATCGCTGGTAAGCCTCCACGGTGTTCAGTATTTATTTGCTACAGTCATACTGATGGGAATAATTCAATTGCTCACAGGGATTTTTAAATTAGGAAAATTTATTCGGATGGTGCCACATCCCGTAATGCTTGGTTTTGTAAATGGTTTAGCTATCGTTATTTTTCTTGCACAATTAAGTCAATTTAAGATTGAAGATGCTTTAGGAAACCAAGTCTGGATGACAGGACAATCACTTTATCTTACCCTTGGTTTAGTTGTGTTAACTATGTTTATCATTTGGGCTGCTCCAAAAATAATACGGAGTATTCCTGCACCACTTGTAGGTATTTTAGCCATCTCTCTAATTGTTATAATTTTTAATATTGACGTTCCAAGGGTTAGTGATCTTGCATCCATCAAAGGAGGGCTTCCATCATTTGCTATCCCAGATATTCCATTTACATTTGATACTCTGAAAATAATTTTTCCTTATGCTTTCATTCTTGCTGCCATTGGTATTATTGAAAGTCTACTTACTTTAAATCTTGTAGCGGAAATGACAGAAACACATGGTGGAGCAAGCAGAGAGTGTGCAGCACAGGGAGCTGCCAATTTAGTTACAGGGTTCTTTGGTGGAATGGGCGGCTGCGCTATGATTGGTCAAAGTATGATTAATGTCAAATCAGGTGGGCGCACGCGGCTATCCGGGATTTCAGCTGCGTTATTCCTATTATGTTTTATTTTATGGGCGTCAGGGTTGATAGAACAAATTCCCGTTGCAGCATTAGTTGGCGTAATGTTCATGGTGGTGCTTGGTACTTTTGCATGGTCAAGCCTCACTATATTGCACCGTGTTCCTCTTCATGATGCATTTGTAATCATATTAGTTACTATAGTCACTGTCTATAGTGATCTGGCAGTTGCAGTTGTAGTTGGAGTTATTGTATCCGCATTAGTATTTGCTTGGCGGACTTCAAAGCGAGTATCAATTCGTTCTGAAGTAATTGATGCTAATCAAAAAATTTATCACATTCGGGGTCCATTATTTTTTGGTAGTACTGCTAATTTTCAAGATATGTTTAGACCTAAAGACGACCCAGATGTAGTTGTAATTGATTTTTTAAAATGCCGTGTATGGGATCACTCTGGACTTCAGGCTATTGAAGCACTTACTGAGCGTTATGCTCGACGAAAAAAAACTGTCCGCCTACGACACCTCAGCCCAGACTGTAAAGTATTACTCCATAAAGCAGGAAGTATGGTTGAATTAATACCTGATGAAGACCCTGATTACGGCATTGCGGTTGATTATGATGATTATGATGAATAATAACTATGCCAGAAGCTAATCGCTTTTTATTGAACTATCTTATTTTCAAAAACATGATATAAAAATTTGACATAAAGTTTACTTTTAGTTGGACAGATAATATGGAAATAACTCGTTTACACAAAACAAATAGAATGAGTAAAGTCGTCATTCATGATAATATTATATACCTATGCGGACAAGTCGGGTCAGGTAATAATATTACAGAACAAACTACAACAATGCTTGAAAGAGTTGATGCTCTTCTAACTGAAGTTGGCTGTGACAAATCTCGAATACTAACATCAACAATATGGTTATCAGATATGTCCAACTTTGCAGAAATGAACTTAGTTTGGGACGCTTGGATTGATCCTCAAAATCCACCCGCTCGTGCGTGCGGTGAAGCACGCCTTGCTAGGGAATCTCTGCTTGTAGAAATCATAATTACTGCTGCAAAAATTTAATACTTAAAACTATAAAAAAATAAAAGTATAAAACCAGAGAAATAAACTATGGCCATACTTATAATGTTTAATCAAGTTGATCCAAAATTACTTGAGGTTCACCTTAAGCTTTGTGTCGACTGTCCTGAAGTTCGCATTTATCCCGACGTTGGCGATAAAGAAGATATTGAATGTGTAATACTATGGAAACATGATGTGGGTTTACTTGATCATTACCCTAATCTTAAGTTGATAGCATCCTATGGTGCGGGAATTGAGAATATTATTAACGACCCGAGCCTGCCAAGTGATGTACCCATTACCCGCTTTATCGATGATACATTATCTAACCAAATGGCAGAATTTGTTCTAGGATCTATTTTGAACTATCGTTTAAACCTAACGCATTATCGTGAATTACAAGCCTCTTCAAATTGGAGAGGTGAAAAAATAAAAAAAGGTAAGAATGTTACAGTTTTAGGAATGGGTGAACTAGGTAAGGCAACGGCAAAGTTATTACATTTAAATGGGTATGCAGTTTCTGGATGGAGCCGAACAAAGAAAAAAAATCAATTTATAAAAAATTATTTTGGTAATAAGCAACTTAAACTATCATTAGTTAATGCTGATATAGTTGTATGTCTACTTCCATTAACTCCAGAAACTAAGTTTATTTTAAATAAAAATTTATTTAATATTTTAAAAAAAGGTACCTATTTAATTAATGTAGGACGTGGTGAACATTTAGTAGATGGAGATATATTAGATGCTCTCTATCATGAAAAACTCTCGGGTGCACTTCTTGATGTCTACTCTACGGAACCACTCCCTAAAGATCACATATTCTGGAAACATCCAAAAATTCATATGACACCACATGTATCAAGTCCTACTGACAAAGAAAAAGTTGCACGCCAAATTCTTGATAATTATGCCAGAATAAAAGTAGGTGACGAACCAATTAATCAAGTTAATCCAAAAAGGTTTTACTAAAGTTGTTAAAGGTTGCGTATGCAAGCACTTAGTGCTAATTTTCGCAAAATTTATTCGTTAAAATTTTAAGTGCTCTTTAAAAGTAGGTGAAATCATGAAAATACCAGGTAATACAATTCGTCCCGGTTATGTTGTTGAACATCAGGATACAATTTGGGTTGCTGTAAAGATAGCCCATACGCAACCTGGAAAAGGTGGAGCCTACCTTCAAGTTGAACTTAAAAACCTTCTCGACGGCCGTAAACTTAACGAACGTTTTAGATCTTCTGAAAAGGTAGAAAAAATTAGTCTTGAACAAAAAAAACAAACCTATTTATTTAAAGCTGATGATATGTATACATTCATGGACGCTGAAACTTATGAACAAATTGAAATATCTGCTGATTTTCTTGGAGATAAAACTCAGTTTCTTCAAGATGGTATGGAAGTGGTTGTCGAATTTTATGAAACAACCCCTCTCGGCGTCGCCCTCCCGCAAACAATAGAACTCATTGTTGTTGAAACAGAGCCCGTAATAAAAGGGCAAACACAGAAATCGTCAAATAAACCAGCTCTTATGGAAAATGGCATACGTGTAATGGTACCAACATTCATTCATCAAGATGATCGTATAAAAGTAAATACCGAAGACGGTACCTATAACGAGAGAGTAAAATAATGGCCCTCCAATCTGCCCTCATCAATGTGATGGAAAAAGCCGCCAAAAAAGCTGGCCACAAGCTTGCGCGTGATTTTGGCGAAGTAGAGCACCTTCAGGTTTCACGCAAAGGACCTGCCGACTTTGTTTCAAAGGCCGACCGTCGCGCTGAAAAAATAATTGTGGAGGAGCTCAAGCTTGCAAGGCCAGAATTTGGTTTTATCCTTGAGGATGGTGCAGATGTAGCCCCAAGTGATACTAGCAATAGTATCTGGATCATAGATCCGCTCGACGGAACAATAAACTTTCTTCATGGAATTCCACATTTTGCTACCTCAATCGCCTGCGAACAAGGTGGAGAAGTTATTGCTGCAGTGATCTATAATCCAATTACGGATGAACTGTTTTGGGCAGAAAAAGGTCGTGGGGCTTATCTGGGCAACCATAGATTAAGAGTATCAAGTCGAAAGAATATGACTGAATGCGTACTGGCCACAGGTATTCCTTTCCATGGCCGCCCTCATCAGGAAACCTTTCTAACCAATATTGGACATATAATGGGCGAAGTTGCTGGGGTAAGGCGGTTTGGGTCCGCAGCACTTGATCTAGCTTGGGTTGCAGCCGGACGTATTGATGGTTATTGGGAAGAAGGATTGAATTCTTGGGATATTGCAGCTGGAATATTATTAGTGCGTGAAGCCCGAGGTATGATCAGCGAATTTGACGGCCGGTCAAAAATGCTTGAAACCGGTCAAGTTCTTGCAACTAATGGAGCTATCCACGGAACAGTTACCCGACTGTTATCAAACTCACGTAAGGCCCACAAAGAGAACTCGAAATAATAATGTTACAATCTTCCCTTATAAGAATAGTTTTGGGAGTATATATTTCATTAAACTTATTAATGTTACCAGCCAACTCATTTGTAAAATCACTTTTACCAAAACAAGAATTAAGCAAACAGGAAATAATTTTAATTAACCCTAATAGCCTTCGTTCTATAGATCCAATATTTATTACATACCACCCTGAACAAATTATGTTAGAAGAAGCAGAAAAAAATAAGCTAAGGGTATGGATAAAAAATATAAATTTATTAGATCGCTCCATTAAAATATACAGTTATGCCACATCGCCCACCAACCGCATGGATATGACTAAAGGGTCAGCACAACACACTGCAATTCGAAAGTCTTTTAATAGGGCTATAGAAGCTAAAAGATTTCTCAAAAGTCAGGGTATGTTGGAAGCACAAATCACATTACACGCAATTGAACCTGCAGATAATATTTCTCGGGATCAACTTCATATTACAATAGGAAACTAATAATTATTTGTTTTTTTTAAATACTACCTTTAAAATTTCCAACTAACCTTAGACACTTTATCCTATCTGATAATATTATAAATTATGAATATCGTGATAAATAGATTAGTAATAAGGGACTGCTTGCATTACTTATACCTACGCATGAATACAGGGAACATGAAATAAATGATAAAACCTCACAAATATCTTAATAGAATTATTCTTTTTCTTATTGGTATAACTATTGTTTGCGCCGTTTTATTTCCAAAAATGCAGGATGCCTTTGCAACAAATATAGTATTAAATGGCTTGATTGCTACGGTACTTTTGGTTGGTATTGTGATTTCAATGCGCCAAACATATATGCTAATACCTGCTCTTCATTGGCTAGAAAAATTCAAAAAAAATAACAGCACTGAAAATGGATCAAAAGCCCCCGAACTGCTCGGTACGATGGCAACCATGATGGAGGAGCAGAAAAATCGCAAGCTGTCTTTATCGACAGCGTCGATGAGTACATTGCTTGACGGTATTGCCTCAAGAATGGATGAAGGACGAGAAGTTACACGCTACATTATTGGTCTTCTTATCTTTCTCGGCCTTCTTGGTACATTCTGGGGTCTTCTAACCACCATAGGATCAATTGGTACTACAATTGATAGCCTCCAGGTAGGTAGTGGAGATGTAGGATTAATGTTCGACGATCTGAAAGAAGGTCTTGCTGCACCCTTATCAGGTATGGGAACTGCATTCAGTTCATCACTTTTTGGGCTAGCTGGGTCACTTGTACTTGGTTTTATTGATCTTCAGTCCGGTCAAGCGCAAGGTAGGTTTTTTAATCATCTAGAGGATTGGCTGAGCGGCATCACTAAACTTTCAAGCGCAAGCAGCAGCCATAGTATTGATACCAGTGAAGTATCTGTTCCTTCTTATGTCAGCGCTTTACTTGAACAGTCAGCTGATAGTCTTGAAAGCCTACACAAGGTCATTTTACGTAGTGAAGTAAATAAGTCAGAAATAAATCACGCCATAACTAATTTATCCACGCAGTTGTCTGCCCTTGTTGATCATCAAGCTGAAATGCATTCTGGAATGATACAAATGGTAAGTGCACTTGGAGCGAATAAGAATGAAGACGCTAATCATAGTGCTAAGCATCTCCGAAATATAGATGTTCAACTTAAGGCGCTAACTGAAGAAACTATTAAAGGTCAGGATAAGTTTACAGCAAGCCTACACTCCGAAATTAGACTACTTGCACGGACACTTGGTGCAGTTGTTGATAGTGCTGCTAACTCCAAGGAAAAAACTTCTGTAAAGTCAGAAGAACCTGTCCAAAACTCTTCCCTTCGAGCTTCTCCACAGTCAGTAATTACTGATAAGGTGGATACCAAAACTAATAAAAAAACAGCCCTGACTGCAAAAAGAGATGGATAATGGCCTTTTCTCGTAGAGGCAAGCGTCCTAATAACGCTAATAACAATACGTGGCCTGGGTTTGTGGATGCATTAAGCACATTATTGTTAGTGATCATCTTTCTCCTATCAATTTTTATGTTAGCCCAATTTTTTCTCGGTCAGGCTCTGTCGGGGCGTGATGAGGCGCTTGATAAGCTAAAAGTACAAGTGTTCGAACTTAGTGACTTGCTTAGCCTCCAGCGGCAAGCTAATGATGATATGAGATCAAACGTGATACAACTTTCTGCATCACTACAAATAGCAGATAGTGATAGAGAGCAGCTCCAACGCAACATCCTCGATCTTGAAGCTGATATTGCAGAGGCTCAAGGGTTTAGTGATCGAATAACTCGTTCTGCTGAAAATCAAAAAAAAGTAATAACCGACCTTCAAAATCGCTACTCAATGACTATGGATACTCTTAATAACGAACGTTCCATGTCTAAAGTTGCTCAAGATGAAGTCAGGGCACTGAATATTCAACTCGCAAACCTTAGACAGCAACTTACTGCCCTTAATGCAGCTATAGAAGTTTACGATGCAAAGGACATAGAACAAGGGGCTATTATAACCAATCTCAGCGAACGGCTAAACACGGCCCTTGCCTCAAAAGTAGCCGAACTTAATCAGTTTAGAAGTGATTTTTTTGGTCGTCTACGTCAGGCTCTTGGTGAGAGAAATGATATTCGCATTCAAGGTGACCGATTTATTTTCCAGTCAGAAGTCCTTTTTTCGTCAGGGTCTGCCACTCTTGGTATTATTGGACAACAGGAAATGACGAAACTTGCTGATACCCTTTCCTCCATCATAGAAACGATACCTAATGATGTGGACTGGGTTCTTAGAATAGATGGTCACACAGACGTACTACCGATCCGTACAGTTCAATTTCCCTCGAATTGGGACCTATCTGCAGCAAGAGCTTTATCTGTTCTTAAATACCTCATCAGCAGAGGCGTACCTGCAGACCGTTTAGCGGCGACAGGTTTTGGTCAGTTTCATCCTCTGGATCCCGGTGATACCCAAGACGCATATAGGCGCAATAGACGCATCGAAATGCGTCTGGATCAAAAATAAAACACCATAGCTGTTAAGTCTTAATAATGTTAATAGCCGAGAGGACTGGTTCATTGAACAAGTTAATTTTTAGAGGTTTATGGGGTACTAAACTGTAAGTCAGCCAAATGAGCATAGAGCCCTTGTTTCCTCATCAGTTCTTCATGGTCTCCGCTTTCAACAATTTTTCCGTGATCCATAACAACTATTCGATCAGCTTTTTGCACGGTGGCCAAGCGGTGTGCAACCACAAGAGTTGTTTTATTTTGCATTAGTTTTTCGAGGGCTGCCTGAACAAGTTTTTCATTTTCAGAATCAAGGGATGAGGTAGCCTCATCAAGAAGGAGAATTTGGGCATTTTGTAATACCGCCCGAGCAATTGCAATCCTTTGGCGCTGACCGCCAGAAAGGCGGGTTCCGCGCTCACCCAGAAAAGTATCCATTCCCTCAGGCAGACGGTCAATAAACTCATCTGCCCGAGCCGCATTTGCTGCTGCCTCAATCATTTCATTTGTAGCGTCTTGGTTTCCATACTTAATATTTTCAGAAATTGATGTCGCAAAAATCATACTTTCTTGCGAAACTACACCAAGATGTTTTCGCACATCTACGGGATCTGCATCTGATAAAGATACCCCATCGATTGTTATCTTTCCTATTTTAGGGTCGTAAAAGCGTTGTAAAAGTTGAAATACTGTCGTTTTTCCAGCACCTGAGGGGCCAACAATTGCTACGGTCTCACCACCTTTAACATCCAAACAAAAGTTTTCAAGAATTTTTTCAGATGGCCGGGAGGGATAGGCAAATGTAACGTTTTCAAATTCGAGCGCGCCAGTTGAAGGAGTTGAAAATATAATTGGGTTTTTAGGTGCTTTTATTTCTGGTTCAGTGGCTATAATTTCAAGGCACCTACCCGCCGCACCCGCCGCACGTTGCAATTCTCCATAAACTTCCGAAAGGGCCCCCATTGCACCAGCAACTAACACCGCATAAATTACAAAAGCTGTAAGCTCCCCACCAGTGATATTACCAGCTATTACATCTCGCGCACCAAGCCACAGTACGAGGTCAACAGCCCCAAAAACCATTAAAATAATCAAAAATGTTAGAATTGCCCGCATTTTAGTTCGCTCAATTGCAGCATCAAATGCAGTTTCCACAAAACCTTTATACTTTTTTTCTTCAAACTGTTCTTGAGTATAACTTTGAACCGTTTGCACAGCACTGATAGTCTCGTTTGCTGTTGCTGATGCATCTGCTAGCCTGTCCTGTGAAGTTCTTGATAAGCTCCTTACCTTTCTACCCAACAAAATTAAGGGGGCAACAATAAACGGTAATAATAGAAATACATATCCCGTTAGCAACCAATTGGTGACTAACATCATAATAAGTCCGCCAATAAGTGTGAGAAGGTTACGAAGGGCTACTGAAGCTGATGACCCTACAACCGATTGTATAACGGTGGTGTCTGTGTTTAAACGTGATAAGATGTCACCTGAACGGTTCTTCTCGAAAAAAACAGGACTTAAGGTAAGAATTTTATTAAATACTGCCCGTCGAATATCCGTAACGACTCGTTCCCCGAGCCAAGTTACAAAATAATAACGGGCAAAGGTTGCCAGAGCGAGAACAACAGCAACACCAAGTAATGCAACAAAATAGAGGTTGATAAGGTCAATACTAATAGAGGTAAAACCCAAATCAATAATTTGTCGAATAGCTTGCGGGATAGCAAGGGTTGAAGCTGCTGCAACAATGAGTGCAACCATTGCTTTTACTATAGTCCACTTATAAGGTAATAGAAACACCCACAACAACGTGATTTCACTCACCTTCCTGATTGGTGCATCATCAACTATTGTGATGTTTTGCTGAGTATTTTTTTTTTCAACCATTTATTAAAAACTACTGCCTTATAGTTTATTGCCACAGGGATATAACACCTAGAGACAGATCAAACAATGAAAGATAAGTAAAAGAAATATTTTTTCGAATGAAATATGTTATTTAATTATATTCTTACTTGCACTCTAATAGTCGTTTAGGTATATAAACTCACAGATAATGCTCGAACAGATTTAGTATTTTGTTCTAAGAGATAGAAAAGAGATTTAAAATGAAAAAAGATATACACCCAGATTACCACTCAATCAATGTGGTTATGACTGATGGCACGACATACGAAACCCGTTCAACTTGGGGTAAAGATGGCGGAACGCTTACTTTAGACATTGACCCTAAATCACACCCTGCGTGGGTTGGCGGCACCAAACAAGTCCAAGATAAAGGTCGAGTAGCACAGTTTAATAAACGTTTTTCAAATTTCAAATTATCTAAATAAGAAAAATTTTTATAATTTATAATTAAGGCTTCCTTGATAAGGAGGTCTTTTTTATGGAAATTTAATGCGCGACACTCACAGCCAGTAAAAAACAAAAATAAGAAAAAATTAACGTGTATCAATTAAATATACTGTTGGCGCTGGTAAGTGCATTTTCTTTTTCATTAATTGCCTCCGTAGTACGTTTAATTTCTGACTTAAGTACTTTAACTCTGTCCTTAAGTGACTCTAAACTGTGTGCAGTCAAATCTTCATGAATGAGTTTCCCCTGTATAGAGGCATTTACATTATTAAGTTCATCGTCTTCCATAATTTCATCACCTATAACTTGTATTATTATCATACTATTCACTAAAAAATAAAAAAAGTACTAATAAGGACTAATTATCAGTTTGATCCTTTAAAATAAATTTTTAATAAGCTTATGTTCTTTTTGATTTTTTTATTTTTTACAGAGGAATTCGTTGACATTTAACCTCGAGACAGATAGTTTCCCCAAATGTTCAAAAAGTGTATCGTCACTTGGGTCCAAGAGGCCAAACAAGTCAGTTAGATTATAAAAATACGAGATATATTATGAAAGTCGTTAATTCTTTAAAATCACTTAAAAACCGTCATCGTGATTGCCGTGTTATTCGTCGTAAAGGCAGAACACTCGTTATTAATAAAACAAATAGACGTTTTAAAGCTCGTCAAGGGTAATACACTAAATTATAAGTCATCGGATTATAAAGTTAAAATAAAGTTCAGGTTTACTTTTGATTTTGCATCTAAGTGTTGGTAAATAAAAAAGTGAGTTTGCGATTGCTTCCGATTGCTCGTTTTTTTCTTAATCGTTATAATTCAGAAAATTTAAATTGTCTGAATTATTCAGGTTTGACGGTAACATGGTGGTCCCGGACGCGAGAAATTCTTAGAACGTTCGTTTTACCAGGGGTGCCAAACGGCATTCCAGCCATAATAATGATACGTTCATTTAGTTTTGCATAACCCCATTCATAACAAACACAACATGCTTTATCTATCATATCTTGAAAGTCAACTGCGTCCTTTGAGTGCACGCAGTTTAAACCCCAAACTAACGCAAGACGTCTAGCGGTGCTTAAGTTGGGCGTAAGTACGAGAAGTGGTGTCTCTGGACGCTCTCTAGACGCACGAAGAGCTGTAGATCCAGAGCCCGTATAGGTAACTATCGCATGCGCTTCGATAGTAGCCGCAACTTGTTTTGCAGCAGCACTAATAGCATCAGCAGTGGTTGCCTCGGGCAATGTACTGTCTTCTGAGAGCATCCGCTTATAGCTAGGTTCTTTTTCAATTGTTAATGCAATCCTTCCCATACACGATACTGCTTCTAAAGGGTAATCACCGGCAGCAGATTCCGCTGAAAGCATAACGGCATCCGCCCCATCAAAAACTGCATTTGCAACATCAGAGACTTCCGCGCGTGTTGGCACCGGAGATTTTATCATACTCTCAAGCATTTGCGTTGCCACCACCACTGGTTTACCAGCTCGTCGTGCATGACGAATTATTTTTTTTTGTTTAGCTGGAACCAACTCCATTGGAAGTTCTACACCTAAATCACCTCGCGCAACCATTACTCCGTCGGAAACGGCTATAATTTCATCAATTGCATGAACTGCAGATGGCTTTTCAATTTTAGCCATGATTGCAGCTCTTCCATTTATCAACTTTTTCGCCTCCTGCACGTCTTCAGGACGCTGCACAAAAGATAGCCCTACCCAATCAACTCCAAGGTCAAGAACAAAACTTAGATCTTTTCTATCTTTTTTAGTAAGGGCTGCAAGGGGTAATATCGCACTAGGTACGTTCACCCCTTTTCTGTTTGATAGCTCACCGCCAACCAAAACGGTAGTCACAATTATATTTTCTTTTACACTATCAATATGTAGGCGAATTTTACCATCATCAAGAAGTAATTCTGTTTTGGGTTGTGCTGCTTCATAAATTTCAGGATGTGGAAGTTCCACTCTTTTACTCGTTCCAGGAGTACTATCCATATCAAGGCTAAACTTTTGACCATTTTCAAGTAAAACTTGTTTATCGGCAAAAACGCCAACCCTTAGTTTTGGCCCCTGTAGGTCTGCAAGCACTCCAATTGGTCTATCCGTTGTATTTTCAACCTCGCGTATAGTTTTATAGAGATGTGAAATTTCATCGTGGGTACCATGGCTCATATTTAACCTAAACACGTCCGCCCCAGCATCTGCCAGCTTTTTTATCAATTCAAAATTTGATGATGCTGGTCCTAATGTGGCTATTATTCGTGTACGTCGACTACGATGCATTAACTATCCAATTCTATCTTTTAAAAAATGCGTTACAGGCCCGGTAAAGGTTCCAAATATCAACTTTGGAACTAACGGCGTAAGGAGTGTGAATAGAAAGTACTGGTACCCCAAAGTCAATCACATTCATATCCTGACGAGAAAATTCCCCACCTATAGTGCCGCCGCCAGCCGTTCCAACTTTATAAGTTGCGGTTTGCCAAGGTACGTTAGCATCGTCAAGAGTTTTTCTTATATAAGCAATGTATTCAGAGTTAGCATTAAATCCACGCCCATAAAGCTTTAAATTAACCCCATAACCTAAGCGTGGAGCATTTAACGGCTCCCAAGCATTTGGACGCATGGGATTAATACCAGGATTTACATCTATAGATATCATACGACTATTGCTGAGAGCTCGCCTTACATAACTTTCTCGCATGTTTTTTCCCATTTTTGCTTCAATTAAACGCGAAATCAGATTTGAAAAATATTGTGACTTAGCACCGGTATTATTAACATTACCAACCTCTTCGTTATCAACTAAATGAGCAATAGCAGTTTTTGTTGGAATATTAATATCAAGAATAGCACGTACATTTGTATAACTAGCAAGGCGGTCATCTTGCCCATAAGCGGCAATAAGTCCGCGGTCAAAGCCCATGTCACGGGACTTCATTGCAGGTATCAAGAGTAATTCTGCAGAAACAAGATCACCCCGCTTAATGCCATAGGTAATTTTTAAATAGTTTTCCACCTGATCAGAAACGTCATTTCCGTTGGGCCCTGGTATATGAGCAATAATAGGATCCATGTCCTCCGCAGTTAAATGCTCCGAAACAGTTTTATTTCCGTAGCCACGGTCAGTATGAGGTGATAATTCCGGAATCAAAAAGATTGGGTCATCTTCATTCATTCCAATATTTATTTGAATTGTTGTACCATCTTTTTTATCTACACGGCCAATTAAGGCAAGCGGAACATTTGTCCATTGATGACGTTTCATTCCCCCATGATAGTTTGTTTGGAAGAGAGCAAACTCTCCCTTTCCGTATAAAGGGACATTCTTAAGTTCGAGACGCGGGCTATCAATATGGGACCCAATAACGTGAAAACCACTACTAAGATCATCAGTGCCAATCACAATCAAAGAAACTGCACGGTCCCGGTTGTTATCATAATATCTTGCCCCTGGGGTCATGGGACTATCATCATTCAGTGGCTGAAAACCATTTTCTTTGGCAATTTTGATCGCCTCAGTGACAAAAGTAAGCTCGGAACGGGCCTTATCCATAAAACCTTTATAATCTTCACCAAATGAAAAAACATTGATTTTTTCTTCTGGAGTTAGAGTAAGCCAAGATGATTGACAGTCCATATTATCATTACATGCCGCTCCAGAAGCCCCCCTAATAAAAGCCATGCTGCAAAGAGAAACAAAGAGGCCTCCGATAATTAAATTTTTTGTATATTCTAATATACTTTTGAAAAACATTTTTTAGTCCTCGTTAATTTTAAACTATTAAAAAAAATAATAATACATAGTGATTAGACGGTGTACAGGAAAAAAAAACATCTCATCTTGAATTTTTTTCTACACTTCTTGTTCTATTTCGCTATAAAAATACGTGTCCGATTCACAATAAAGCAATCCTATATGGCCTTTGAAATTATAAATCCGCACGGCCAAGCCAATATCGTTTTTATTTGTGAACATGCAAGTAACCACATTCCCCCTATATATGATAACCTTGGCCTTGATGATGATCTATTAAACCTTCACATAGCATGGGATATTGGCATAAGTGAAGTAACCAAAAACCTTTCACTTAGACTTAATGCCCCAGCAATACTTGCCAGTTTTTCCAGATTACTTATTGATGCTAACCGCGGCATCAGTCAGACTGGGTTAATACCAGAGCAAAGTGATGGCTACAAGATTAAGTCTAACTGCAACCTGTCTGAAGTAGAAAGGGAAAAACGTATTAACCAGTATTATAGACCTTTTCATAATAAGGTTGGCGTTATTATCCAAGAAAAAGCAAAAAGCGAAAAAGCCCCACTGATAATTAACATGCATAGCTTTACACCTCAAATGAATGGGTTTAATAGACCTTGGCATTCAGGCATGCTTTGGAATAAAGATCCACGCGTGGCTATTGTCCTTAAGAATAAACTTGAGGGGCGTGGCTATTGTGTTGGAGATAACAAGCCATATTCCGGGCGAGACTTATTCCATACAATGAATATACATGGTGATAGTCATGGTTTTCCTCACGTAATGATTGAGATTAGACAAGATGAGATTAATACCGCTGAGGGTGTTGAAAAGTGGAGTAGGATCCTCACAAAAGAATTAAAGGACATTAGGAACCTTCCCGAAATGTCAAAAATTAAACATTTTTAAGGAAATAGATAATGGAAAAACAAACAAAACTTGAGATTGAAGCAGCAACCTTCCGACGTATAATTGCTCACTTTCAAAAGCGAACTGATGCGCAAAATATTGATTTAATGGGGCTTGCTGGCTTTTGTCGTAATTGTTTTTCTAAATGGTATGCTGAAGAAGCATTAAACCACGGCGTTGAGATTGACAAACAAGGTGCTAGAGAAATTATTTACGGCATGCCATATAATGAGTGGTCCACTAAATATCAGACTGCAGCAACAGAAAAACAATTGAAGCTCATGAACGAAAGTTTGAAAAAAAATAATTAAAATTAAATTAAGGAATATACAATGGTAGAAACAGGTGGCATCGCAGCTGATGCTTTACGTTCATTTATAGAGCGCGTTGAAAGACTTGAAGAAGAAAAAAAGGCGCTCGCCGACGATATAAAAGATATCTACGCCGAATCAAAGTCAGTAGGATTTGATGTAAAAATAATGCGACAAATCATTCGACTTCGTAAAATGAATGAAGCCGACCGGCAAGAACAGGAAGCCTTACTTGACACCTACACACATGCCCTTGGTATGATCAGATAAATAAATAATTTATGTATAAGCCCCAATGACCAATAAAATTATATTCATTAAAAACTTATATGTTTATTATTATCTAATTAATACTTGTAGTTCGGGCTTGGTCAAAAAGGGTTTTATTTTTTCTTAGGAAGTTTCTTAACTTCTGCTATATTCTACACCTGAATAAGAAAAGCATCTCTTATTGTAAATTGATTATATAATGAGGCTCTCAATGCAAATAACCATACCTAAAGAACGTAGGGAACATGAAAAACGTGTTTCTGCGACTCCAGATACTGTCAAAAAATTTGTTTCATTGGGCTTTAGTGTGGTTGTAGAAAAGGATGCGGGCGTTCAGAGCCAAATTACAGATGTCCAGTATGAAGCAGCTGGTGCCAGTATTGCTACTAATACTAAAGCAGCCTACCTAGCTGCTGATATCATACTTAAAGTACAGCACCCACTTATGAAAAATGAGGGTATAATAGACGAACTTTCATTGATTAAGGATGGAGCAATATTAATTTCCATTCTAGATCCACTGCGAAATTCTAAACATCTAAAAATATACGCAAGCAAGAATATTTCTGCCTTTGCAATGGAATTTATGCCACGGATAACGCGTGCCCAAAGCATGGATGTATTATCCTCACAATCCAATCTTTCTGGTTACTCTGCCGTAATTGATGCAGCGTCTGAATTTAGTCGAGCATTTCCAATGATGATGACAGCTGCCGGAACTATTGCACCAGCCAAGGTTATGGTCATGGGTGTTGGCGTTGCTGGTTTACAAGCAATTGCAACAGCAAAACGTCTTGGTGCAGTTGTTTCAGCTACCGATGTTCGTTCGGCCGCAGCTGAACAAGTTGAAAGTCTTGGTGGAAAATTTATCATGGTTGATACTGATGAAGATGGAGAAACAGCAGCAGGCTACGCTAAAGAAATGAGTGAAGATTACAAACTTCGTCAAGCAGCCCTAATCGCTGAAACCTTAAAGAAACAAGATATTGCTATTACAACAGCTCTTATCCCTGGGCGCCCTGCCCCGGTACTCATTACCGACGATATGGTTTCCAGTATGAAATCCGGATCAGTAATTGTTGACTTAGCAGTTGAGGCCGGGGGTAATTGTAGTCTTTCTAAACCCGGAGAAACTATAGTTTCCGATAATGGTGTTATTATTATAGGAAACTTAAATATGCCTAGCCGTTTAGCAGCAGATGCAAGTGCCCTTTATGCTAAAAATTTACTTAATTTTATGATGCCCCATATGAGTAAAAAGGGTGCTGAACTTTCCATTGACTGGGAAGATGAAATCATCATTGGAACCCTTCTTACTAAGGATGGTATAATCGTTAATGACCGTTTAAAAGGAAAAATCTGAAATGGACCAGGTTTCACAAATACCAGAAATTATCACTAGCGCCATCGACATTTCCCCATTTGTTTCACAACTTTCACTATTTGTTTTATCAATATTTGTTGGATACTTTGTGGTCTGGAGTGTAACACCGGCCCTACATACCCCTCTTATGGCTGTTACCAATGCCATATCTTCAGTAATAATCGTTGGAGCATTAATCGCCGCGGGACCGTCAGATATGAATAGTGCAAAAATTCTTGGGATACTTGCTATTGGTCTTGCCGCGGTAAATATTTTTGGTGGTTTCGCTGTCACTAACCGAATGCTAGCTATGTACAAGAAGAAACCAAAGACAACTCAGAAAGGTAACAAGTAATGTCAGAACAAAGTATTGTTGATATTACCGCAATTGCCTATCTTGTTGCTGGTGTTTTATTCGTTCTAGCTCTGCGTGGTTTATCGTCCCCAGAAAGTTCACAAAAGGGGAATTACTACGGTATGCTTGGGATGACAATTGCCGTTATTACTACACTCGCAAACCCAGAAATTGTATCATATACATGGATCTTTGCTGCAATTTTTGTTGGAGGTGGCTTAGGTCTTATCATTGCATCACGAATAGCTATGACTGCAATGCCCCAACTGGTTGCTGCCTTCCATTCACTAGTAGGCTTAGCCGCAGTTTTTGTGGCTGCTGCAGCATTTTTACTCCCCCTAAATTTTGGTATTGTTGATACTATGGGAAATATTTTTATGGCTAGTAGAATTGAGATGGCCCTAGGTGCTGCAATAGGCGCCATTACCTTCTCTGGTTCAGTTATAGCCTTTGCAAAGTTAAACGGAAATATGTCGGGCGCGCCAATTATTCTGCCAGCTCGCCACCTCATAAATATAATAATTACAATTTCAATTATTATATTTATAGGTTTCTTTTCAATTGATGAAACATCGGCATCCGGTGATGGAAATATCATGTGGATTATTATTGGGCTGAGTTTTTTAATTGGTTTTTTAATCATCATACCAATTGGTGGTGCCGATATGCCTGTAGTGGTTAGCATGCTTAATAGCTATTCTGGCTGGGCAGCTGCGGGGATCGGCTTTACGTTACAGAACAATGCACTTATTATTACAGGGGCTTTAGTAGGTTCCTCAGGAGCCATATTGAGCTATATAATGTGTACGGCCATGAATCGTTCATTCATCAGCGTAATTCTAGGTGGTTTTGGAGGTGAAACTACAACTTCAGGTAATGGTGAAATAGAAACTCGTCCTGTCAAGCAAGGCGGTGCAGATGATGCAGCCTTCATCATGAAAAATGCCGGTTCTGTTATAATTGTTCCAGGGTATGGTATGGCAGTAGCACAAGCTCAACATGCACTTCGCGAAATGGTTGATAAACTTAAAGAAGAGGGCGTCAGTGTAAAGTATGCTATTCATCCTGTTGCTGGTCGAATGCCCGGTCATATGAATGTGTTGTTAGCAGAAGCTAACGTATCCTATGATGAGGTTTTTGAGCTTGAAGACATCAATAATGAGTTTGCAGCTACCGATGTAGCCTTTGTTATTGGCGCTAATGACGTTACTAACCCAGCAGCTAAGACAGATACTACCAGTGCAATTTATGGAATGCCAATTCTCGATGTTGAATTTGCTGGAACGGTTCTATTTGTTAAACGGGGAATGGCCTCTGGCTACGCCGGCGTTCAAAATGAACTATTCTTTAGGGATAACACTATGATGCTCTTTTCTGATGCAAAGAAGATGGTGGAAAACATAATAAAGGCATTATAATTTTTCAGAAATCTTAAATAAAACATTCCCGTTTGTTTTATCAGTTATCTCTAAAATAGCAAGATTTGCTTGACGTATATCCATCAAAAATTTCCATGACACTATGTCAGAGAATTCTTTTTCTAAATTTAGAACATTATATCCATCCAAGACTTTTTCTATTGCATTTTGTTCAGAATATTTAGAAATACCGTTTAGAGAAAGCACCTGTATTTTCTCACTTAACTTAAGATCAATAAGTGCCTCTTTAACAATACCACCGTATGCTCGAGCTAAGCCTCCGGTTCCTAACTTTATACCGCCATAATACCGAGTTACAACAGCCGTAATTTCACCAATCCCAGAACCAAGAAGAACATTAAAAATTGGTTTTCCTGCTGTTCCGTTTGGTTCACCATTATCAGAAAATCCAAGTACTTGAGTATCTGTAGGAGGGCCAGCAATAAAAGACCAGCAATTATGCGCAGCGTCGGAGTATTTTATTTTTACTTCAGCAATAAATTCCTTCGCACTTATTACATCAGGTGTATGACTAATATTTACAATAAAACGGCTTTTTTTAACAGTTTTTTGATAAAAAATAGAGTTTTTAGGGATGTTATATAAAGGCTTCACTATACACTTCAATTAATTTATTAATTACTACCACTAGAACTGCGGTTACGGTTACGAGGAGGTCCACCTAGATGTCTCACATCATTTCTGTTACGGCCATTTCTTTTAGGCCTATTTTCAAAATTATTAAGAATAGTTTTTCTTTCTTCAACATTTAAACCCTCTAAAGTTGAAATCATAACTTCATATACTGGAATATGCATATTTAAATACATATTAGTGTAGACCTGTAATGCATCTTCTAATTTATCAACATTAAGTTCATCTTCAGCAATAATATTTATGATTATTGAACGTTGTGCCATGATATTTTCATATCTAGGCAACAATTCATCCCTCTTATTCCGCATCTCAACATAAAAATTACGTTTACCTTTTCTTGGAAATGGTTCAATTATTCTTGAAATTGCGTTTTCAAAAGATATCCTAGTCATGCGTATTTCTTTTACTTTATGGGCAGAATAAAAAAAGGATACGGCAAAGAGATTTAATCCTAATATAATAATAACTACCCATAACCAGTTTATCTTAAAAAACAAATTCTTCATTTTATTTTCTCCTCAACAAATATTATGTCCTCAACATCTAGTAGGGTGTTCAAGTTATCCGAAATAAATATTTTAGAATTTAGATTAAAAGAAATTTCATAATCAATTTCAGCAACCTCATCTTCTGCTAGGGCAGAACTTCCAACACCACCCATATAAATACCCATCAAACAAAACGCAGTAAGTGCAGAAAGACGTGGAATAATAAATACAAAGATATTCTTTGAATTCCATGACAGGTTCTCATCTTGGTCAATTTTATTTGGGATATCCATTATGCTGTTAATTAATAACGGCCCCGCTACAGGACTGTTGGCCTTACCATAGGCATAAAGATACTTATTTAGTTTCTCATTATTCATTACCCTATATCCTTTAAAAGATTATCTTTATCTTCCTTAAGTGCCTCTGCCAAATTACGTCTCCCTCTGACCAAATATGATTCAATTGCACTAAGGCTAACTTCCATAACTTCAGCGGCTTCGCGATTAGAAAGTCCCTGGAAATAACACAGTATGATCGCAGTGCATTGCCGCTGAGGTATTTCATTAAGGCCATTCTTAACTTGCTGTGATCGCTGATTGACTGCAATTAAATTATCAGCAGCTACTTCGTCTGATGCCATTGCCTCTAGCACTTCAGTTTTAGTTTGCGGCTTTCTCTTTCTGCTAACGTCATGACATAAATTAGTCACAACACGATAAAACCAAGTTGTAAACTTTGTATTGCGAGATGGGTCCCAAAGATTAGAATGCTTCCATACTCTAATAAATGCTTCTTGCATTACTTCTTCGGCGTCCGCCGTATTACCAAGGATCTTCGATGCAAAACCTAAATTCATGGATAGATGACGCTCAACCAAAGTGCCATAAGCTTTTTGATCACCTTTACCAATACGCAGAATCAATTCTTCGTCAGTTATTGCAATTATCCCTATATAAAATTCATTTTTTTAAACGAATACTTTTATTATACGTAATTATTCATAAAACCCTGCACAATAAAACTTTAAGTATTTTGTTTTATACGATGAACAGTATGGCAATGGTTTATAAAGGGAAATGCTAAACTCAATCAGGTCTACATTTAACTTTTATCTTTACAGAAATTAATAGTTAAGTTAGGTCAGTATGGAATAATTTTCATACTGACCTCATTTTAATTTAATAATTTTCAAAAAATATTAGCTTATTCAACCGTCCAGGTTCGGCCCTGTCTGATTAAAGCATTGAAATCTGCCTTCTTATTATCTTTAGCCCCCTTGACCTGACGATGAACTGCATCATCATAACTTTCCTCAGGATCGCAGTATATAACCCCACAAACTACAGGAAAATCTGGAGCAGTCAGCTCAACTAGCATTTGTGCCATAATTTTATTAGTTTCATTATGAACAAGTATGTCATCCTCACTTACGCCATTTTCCCCAATTATGGCAGTTTCAAGAGCAAATTTTTCTAGATTAAAAACGAGGCCCATGTTTTTTTCTTTGCCATAAATCATTGGTTTTTCGTGTTCAACGTGGATCTGTGTATTAGCAGCTTCTTTTTTTAAGGTAAAATGTTCGAATGTTTTATCGTTGAAGACAATACAGTTTTGAAAAATTTCGACAAATGAAGCACCGCGATGATCTTTAGCCCTAGCCAAGGTTCCAGGTAAAGCCTTGAGAGCAGTGTCAATTCCGCGAGCTACAAATCTAGCGCCTGAACCTAAAGCAAAAGAGCATGGATTAAGTGGTAAATCAACTGAACCTAAGGGTGTTGATGGGGTTTTTGCACCTAGCTTCGATGTTGGTGAATATTGCCCTTTTGTTAGGCCATAAATTTCATTATTAAAAAGCATAATTTGCATATTTACGTTGCGACGAAGTACATGCAGCATATGATTTCCACCGATACTCAGACCGTCCCCATCACCTGTCACAAGCCAAACATCTAAATCCGGATTAGCAAGCTTTACTCCCGTAGCGACGGCTGGTGCACGACCGTGGATAGTATGAAATCCATATGTTTCAACATAATATGGAAAACGTGAAGAGCATCCGATACCAGATACAAATACGGTATTTTCTGGTGTAGCTCCAATATTAGCAAGTGTAATCTGCACAGCTTTTAAAACAGCGTAGTCTCCGCAGCCAGGGCACCAACGTACTTCTTGATCTGTTTCAAAGTCTTTAAAAGTAAGTTTTTTTATATCAGTTTGTTCATTCATCCTACTTCTAACTCCTGTTTCTGGATACAGTCTAAAATTTCAGTTATTTTAAAAGGTTGTCCCGATACTTTTGTTAATGAATAACCGTCAAGTAGATATTCAGCTCGCAATAGATTATTCATTTGTCCATTATTCATTTCTGCTACTATGACTTTATCAAAACTATTTAAAAGTTTTTTAAGGTTACGCGGTAGTGGCCAGATATTAGATATATGAATGTGGGACACATCTATATTCTCTTCTCTAGCTCGTTTAACAGCCTGATGAATAGATCCCCTCGTTGATCCCCAACCAACAACAGCAAGTTTACCTCCCGACGTGCCAAGAGATACTTCTTGTTCAGGAATATCATTCGCTACACCAGCTATTTTTGCCGCTCGGACATCCGTCATTTTTTGATGATTTCCTGGCTCATAAGAAATATGGCCAGTATCATAATCTTTTTCGATACCGCCTATACGGTGAAGGCAATTTGGCGTTCCAGGCTTTGCCCAAACCCGCGCTAGTGTTTCAGGGTCACGTTTAAATGGATGAAATCCTTCAGGGTCAGTACAATATTTAACAGAAAATTTTTCTAAAGAATTAATATCAGGAATACGCCAAGGCTCAGATGCATTACCAATATACCCATCAGATAATACCATGACGGGTGTCATATATTTTGTAGCAAGGCGAACTGCTTCAATTCCAACATCAAAACAGTCCTGTGGGTTCGACGTTGCAAGGACGACTATCGGAGAATCACCATTGCGGCCCCAAACAGCCTGATGAAGATCCGACTGTTCAGTCTTAGTAGGAAGACCTGTTGAAGGCCCAGCTCTCTGTACGTCAATAATCACTAGAGGTAATTCTGTACTGATAGCAAGGCCTATGGCTTCAGTCTTTAGAGCAATACCCGGTCCAGAACTTGAGGTCACACCCAACTGACCGGCAAACGAAGCACCAATGGCACCACATACGGCAGCAATTTCATCTTCCGCTTGAAAAGTAACAACGCCATACTCCTTAAGACCACTCAAAGTGTGAAGGAGAGCTGAAGCTGGAGTTATTGGATAAGTACCAAGTAACAGCGGTATATCACCAAGCTGAGAACCCGCTACAAGGCCCCAGGCCAAAGCCTGATTTCCATTTACTGTTCTATATTCTCCGCTTTCTTCTGTAGTATGTTTGCCCACGTGATAACGGCTCAGATTTGCAGATGTTTCAGCAGTTTCACCAAATGCGTGACCAGCATTTATTGCTGCAATATTAGCATTTGCAACATCTGGTAGTTTTTTAAATTTTTGTTCCAACCAGTCAGTGATTGGTTTACGTGCACGACCAAACATCCAGAGTATAAGACCAAGCGTCCACATATTTTTTGAACGGATTGCATCTTTCTTACCAAGACCAAATTCTTTTACAGACTCTAAGGTCATTTTAGTGATATCTAATTTTTGAACTTGATAATCGCTCAAACTATCATCTTCCAGAGGATTTTCTATATATCCAGCCTTGTCAAGATTTCTCTTACTAAAAGCACCTTCATCAACAATAATCAAACCACCAAGACGCAGGCCCGCTAGCGAAACCATAAGTGCTGCGGGGTTCATGGCGACTAGGACGTCTGGCTCGTCTCCAGCTGTTGAAACTTCAACAGAACCAAAGTTGATTTGAAATGCTGACACACCAAACGTAGTTCCAACAGGAGCTCTTATTTCAGCTGGAAAATCCGGAAAGGTTGCTAAATCACTACCCTCAAGGGCAGTCACTACGGAAAATTGGGTTCCAGTCAGTTGCATTCCATCACCAGAATCTCCAGCAAAACGTATACAAACTGTGTCTAGTTCTTCAAAACCTTGTGCGTTTGTTTGCACATTCATTTTACGGTCCTTAGGCTTATTAATACTTCATCATATAGCGATATTTATACAGTTACTATTTAATATGTAATTTTTTTATATACAAACGTTTTTTTTTCCATTTAATAGAAATATGTATTATTTAATGACAATAAATTTACAATTAAAACACCAAAAGGTATTGGCACCCATTTATGATAGCAGTCACAAATAATATTAGAATAACAAAACATATGTGGCAAATTGCAATACCCTCGGTTTTGGCTAACCTTTCAACACCTCTTCTTGGCCTTTCAGATAGCTTTATTATGGGCCACCTACCTCACGAACGTTATTTGGCGGCTGTAGCTTTAGGGTCTATGTTTTTTTCCATTCTGTATAACGGGGTTAATTTTCTTCGAATGGGGACTACAGGTCTCGCTGCACAGGCACAGGGCAGAGAAGATGAACTATCTTTAGGCAGATTACTATTACGAGGCTGCATAAGTGCGGCGATGATTGGAATACTATTTGTATTTTTGCAAAGCTTGATCTTAAATGCTTTTTTTATATTTATAGAAACGGAAACACAGGTAACTAACCTTACTGCTCAGTATTTTACAATCCGCATATGGGGAGCGCCCTTTGCACTGATGAATTATGTAGCTTCAGGTTGGTTACTCGGCATGGGCCGTGCAAAAGAAGTTCTGTATATTCACCTCTACATGAACATTGTTAATATTCTACTCAATTTTGTTTTTGTCTATGGGTATGACATGACAGCGAATGGGGTAGCTCTAGGGACAGTTCTATCAGAAACAACCGCGTTTTTACTTAGCCTTTATTATGTAAAGAGGCACAGCAGAATGAACTTTAGTATCCCAATATTTGGCAGTACCGTTCTTGAAAATATTTTTAATATTTCGGCATTTAAAGTTTTATTTAGTTTAAATCGTGATATTTTTATTCGAACAATGTGTCTTACTATGACTTTAGCAAGTTTTGTCGTACTTGGTACACGATTTGGAACAGAAGTTCTTGCCGCAAACGCAGTATTGATGAACTTACAAAATTTAACCTCATACGGACTTGACGGTTTTGCACAGGCCGCCGAAGTACTCGTAGGCAAAGAAATAGGGCGAAAATCAAAAAAAAACTTGCGCGCGTCTGTTATTATTTCTAGCAAGTGGGCAATAATAACTGCCGTTGCAATGACTTTGTTTTATTATATATTTGGTGAAATGATTATTAATCTACTTACTAATATTGAAACTATCCGTAATATTTCATCAAATTATTTAACTTGGATTATTATTCTACCACTCCTTTCCATTTGGAGTTTCCAACTAGATGGTATCTTTATTGGGGCAACTGCTGGTTCATCTATGCGAAACGGCATGATAATTTCAGTAATAAGTTATGTCCTAGCAATATTTATACTGATCCCTTTATGGGGTAATCACGGACTTTGGGCTGCTTACAGCATTTTTATGATTATGCGGGCCATTACACTTTTTTATAAATATCCAGAAATTGAAAAACGAGCTACATAAAGAAATTAAATGGTTAAAATTTTAAAACACACTTCATTATTATTTTTGTTTTTATTCAATACTTCTGTTAAGGGACAAAATAATTTAGATACGTTAGAGACTTATTCTCTTGGTAAATGTCATCTCAAAAATGAACAAGTGATAGAAGATTGTAAAATTTCCTTTCGTACAATTGGAAGATTGGCTCCAGATAAAAATAATATCATGATCGTACCTAGCTGGCTTGGGGGAACTTCTCAAGACTTCATATCTTCAGGTTACGTTGGTAGTGGTAAAATGGCAGATAGCGATAAATATTATATTATAATTATCGAAGCATTTGGGAGTGGTAATTCATCATCACCATCTAATAGTAAGACACAAGGAAATGAAAAATTTCCATATTTTTCCATCGAAGATATAGTTGACGCACAGTATAACTTGATTAACAAACATTTGGGTTTTAACCATGTAAATGCATTTCTGGGTATATCACTCGGTGCTTCACAAACTTATCATTGGATGACAAAATACCCAAAATTTATGGATCAAGCCATTATTATAACTGGAACACCCCAGCCATCGTCTTCAGATAAATTAAGTTATCGCCTAGCTATTGATGCAGTTGCAGGCCTTTTAAAACTAAATGATAATGGACTATCGGCCCGTAATTTTATTATCCGATTTGAAACACATATGGCGTGGACTAAAGAATGGTTTTCCCAAAATGTTAATACAGGGGACTATATTCTCTTTGAGCAGAAAAAACTTAATGAAACACGTTTGAATCCATATGATTATAAGGCACAAACAACGGCTTTATTAAACGGTGATATCTCTGAAATAGATAATGGAGATCTTAGTATAACTGCAAAACGGTTTAAAATCCCTTTCCTCACATTCTATCATGAAAGAGATGGCTATATTAACCCTAATCCATCAATCAAACTTTCAAAATTAAAGGGACAACCACTTGTTAAACTTGATGGCCACTGTGGTCACTACGCTCCCGATTGCGAAATAAATAGAATTACAAGAAGGATTCATAAATTTTTAAGTATTGAAACCAATAGGGGGTTAATCAATTCGTATTAGTTTTATATTTTGATCTACTCATACTATTTTGGACCATACTTGAGGGTAGCACTATATAAGTCCTGCAAGTGGGGATGAAGGGTCTGCATAAAGTTTTTTCTGCATTCTTCCACTCAAGTAAGCATCCCTGCCCGCCCTTACGGCATTTTTCATGGCTCTCGCCATTCTAATGGGGTCCTTGGCTTCAGCGATAGCAGTATTCATAAGGACTGCATCACAACCAAGTTCCATAGCCTGAGCCGCTTCTGATGCAGTGCCCACACCTGCATCAACAAGCACAGGAACTTTAGAGTTTTCAACTATAATACGAATACCGACTGGATTTTGTATACCAAGCCCTGAACCTATCGGTGCCCCAAGAGGCATAATGGCACAACATCCAATATCTTCTAATATTTTAGCTTGTATAGGATCATCATTACAGTAAACCATAACCTGAAAACCATCATTGACGAGGGTCTTTGCTGCCTCAACCGTTTCTGGCATATTAGGGTAAAGGGTTTTCTGATCGCCAAGTACTTCAAGCTTCACCAAGTTCCAGCCACCGGCTTCTCTTGCAAGACGAAGTGTACGTATGGCGTCCTCACCACTAAAACATCCTGCAGTATTGGGAAGGAATATATATTTTTTAGGATCAAGGTAATCGGCAAGCATCCGTTCCCCTGGCTTTGAGATATTAACACGTCGTACAGCAACCGTAACTATTTCTGCCCCTGAAGCCTCTACAGCCAACTTAGTTTCTTCAAAATCTTTATATTTACCCGTACCGATAATCAGACGAGAATTATATTCTTTTCCCGCAATAGTTAAAATATCCGTCATTTCTTAAGTTCCTTAACCCCCACCAATAAAGTGTATAATTTCAAGGTTATCCCCGTCAGTAATATTTATACATTCAAACATACTTCTTGGAACAATTTCATTGTTGTACTCAACCGCAACCTTACTTATTTCTATAGAAAAATTTAAAAGTAGCTCATTTAATTTTAAGCAGCTGTCTAAATGGTGTGTATCACCATTTATTGTCACATTAATCATCAATATTGCCTCTAATTTGATAATGGCTATGTTCAAATCGTATTTAAAGTATTATATACATACCTAACATGAATAAGTCAGTAGATAAATATGACAAAATCAATATTGGTAATTAACGGACCTAATTTAAATTTATTGGGTACACGCGAACCAGGTATATATGGTGAAGAAACTCTTAGTGATATTGAGCAAAGAATGGTTGATAAAGCTTCTCTGCTTGGCCTTTATATTGATTTTCGGCAATCAAATCTTGAGGGTGAAATTGTAAATTGGATACAGGAAGCACAAAGTGGTTTTAGTGCCATCATTATAAATGCTGGTGCGCTCACACATACTTCTGTAGCAATTATGGACGCACTTCTAGCTGTCAATACACCCACAGTTGAGGTACACCTATCAAATATTTTTAAACGCGAGGAATTTAGGCACCATTCATATATATCACCAGCAGCTATTGGTATGATCACAGGCTTTGGTGCAATCGGATACTTATTGGCTGTTGATGCCATTAATGATATTATATAAAATAGTTATATGCTTAAATATAAAAACGGGAATTATTAAAAGGAAATTTACCAATGGCAAAAATGCAAGTAGACACAAAGTTAATTCGTGAACTCGCTGATATGCTGAATGATACAGATCTATCTGAAATTAAAGTTGAAGATGGAGAGCTAAAAATCAAACTTTCACGTGGTAGCACTGCAGTCCATATGGCCCCAGCCCCAACCATGACTATCGAACCTGTTACAACTAAGGAACCCGTAGCAGAAGAAACAAACAATGATCCATCGGATCATCCTGGAACTGTTTTTTCACCCATGGTTGGAACAATTTACACCTCCCCGGATCCAGAATCTGATGCTTTTATTAAAATAGGAGATAATGTAACTGCTGGTCAAACTATTTTTATTGTAGAAGCTATGAAAGTTATGAACCAAATTCACGCCGTCAATGGCGGTACTGTTAAAGCTATATTAGTTGAAAATCAGCACCCAGTTGAGTATGGCGAAGCTCTTGTCATTATTGAATAACGGACTTTAACATGATTGAAAAAGTACTCATTGCCAACCGTGGTGAAATTGCGTTACGGATACATAGAGCCTGCCATGAAATGGGCATTAAAACAGTAGCAGTTCATTCAACAGCAGACGAAAGTGCCATGCATGTTCGGCTCGCCGATGAAAGCGTTTGTATTGGACCTCCATCATCTGCAGAAAGCTATTTGAATATACCTGCAATAATTTCTGCGGCTGAAATCACAGGAGCAGACGCAATTCATCCTGGGTATGGCTTTCTCTCTGAAAGTGCAAAGTTTGCAGAAATTATTGAAAAACATGGCATTGTATTTATAGGGCCAACTGCCGAACACATCACTTTGATGGGCGATAAAATTTCAGCTAAAGAAGCAGTTAAAAAAGTTGGAATTCCAGTTGTCCCTGGTTCTGAAGGTGAAGTAAGAGAGCTTAATGACGCTGCAAAAGTTGCTAAAAAAATTGGCTATCCTGTAATTGTTAAGGCAGCTTCAGGTGGTGGCGGCCGTGGAATGAAAGTTGTTCAAAGTGAAACTGAACTTGAAATAGCGGTAAGTTCTGCTAAACGGGAAGCTGCAGTTTCTTTTGGTGATGGCACTGTTTATCTGGAAAAATTTCTTACTACCCCGAGACATATTGAAGTTCAGGTACTTGCTGATACTCACGGTAATGTTGTTCATTTAGGTGAGCGAGATTGCTCTCTGCAACGTCGCCACCAAAAAGTGCTCGAAGAAAGTCCCTCACCAGCTCTTAACTCTACTGAACGTGATGCCATTGGCGAAGTTTGTCGTAAGGCTATACAAGCTATTGGCTACCGAGGGGCTGGAACGATCGAATTTCTCTATGAAAATGGTCAATTTTATTTCATAGAAATGAACACCCGACTTCAAGTAGAACATCCTGTCACTGAAATGATTACTGGCATTGACCTTGTTCGCGAACAAATTCGAATTGCCGATGGCTTACCTTTGCAATTCAAACAGAAAGATATTAAATTTTCTGGTCATGCAATTGAGTGCCGTATCAATGCCGAAGACCCATTTACGTTCATGCCATCACCAGGTCAGGTTAAAGATTACCATACGCCGGGAGGTCTTGATGTGAGGGTTGATAGCGGTCTTTATACTCGTTACAAAATACCACCACACTACGACAGTATGATTGCGAAATTGATTGTTCATGGTAAAACCCGGAATGAATGCTTAATGCGCCTTCGCCGCTCACTTGAAGAATATGTGATTGATGGCGTTAAGACCACAATCCCACTTCACCAAAAGTTAATTCGGGAAGAAGACTTTATTAACGGTGATTATAACATTCATTGGCTTGAAAAATATCTAGATAATCTGGTCAAAGAATAAGGCTTTACAAATGGAGCTGACTAAAGAACTCCTCTTAAGTGCATATACTCAGGGTATTTTTCCTATGGCGGAGAGTGCAAACTCTAAAGATCTATATTGGGTAGATCCAGAGGAGCGGGGTGTTTTGCCTCTTGACCAATTTCACGTGTCAAAAAAACTAGCAAAAAAAATAAAATCCAACCCATTTAAAATAATGATAAATACTGCCTTTCGGAGCGTCATACTTAAGTGCGCAGAACCTTCCAATAACTTTGATCGAAAAAATACGTGGATTAATAGTTTAATTATTGATCGCTACTGCGAACTTCATGAGCATGGCCATGCTCATTCTATTGAATGCTGGCAAGGTGAAAAATTAGTTGGTGGCCTTTATGGTGTAGCAATTAATGGTGCATTCTGCGGTGAAAGCATGTTTCATATTGTAACAGATGCTAGTAAAATTGCTCTTGTTTACCTAATAGCCCGTCTTAGAGTGGGTGGCTATTCACTGCTTGATACACAGTATGTTACTAATCATTTATCTCAATTTGGTGCTGTGGCGATATCTCGTAAAGACTATCGTGCTCGGCTTAATAATGCATTAAATAATAGTGATGCAAATTTTCATTTGATGCCAGATAATGTTGAGGCATCCTTCATATTACAATCAATTACCCAGACATCGTAAACAGCATGTTCTAGTGATGATATAGCGGGGGTGGACGCGAACATCCATCCTGAAAAAACCTTACGAGGCTTTCCCATATGACCATTGTCCGTTATCTCAAGAAAGGCAACAGACTCGGGTCTGTCCTCTGGTGGATTAGTCCTACAAGTACGAACAGTAATCTCAAGTGTACCAAATTTTACTGTTTCATCGCGAGCTATATTTAGTGTCTCAAGTTTTGCTGTAATTTTATTAAGTGCACCGAGCTTCACTACTGGCACTTCTTGGGCTAGAGATAAAGAACTCAAAGTCATAATGCAGGAGAGAAGAAGTATCTTACTAAGCATTTCTTTATTTACCATCTCCGCTACTAACGAAAGAACTAAGAAGACCTAAAAGATCAACTGCCCCTTGGGTTTCCATAATTTCATCACCACTTCGAAGGTTGACATCACTGCCCCCAGGATCAAGTACTAGATAATTACCCCCCAGAAGTCCTTCTGCGGTAATTTTAGCAAATGTATCTTCGGGAAGTTTAATACTCGAATCAATATTTATTTCTACAACAGCGCCGAAAGTTTCGGTATTTAGATAGTGATCAGTAATAACGCCGACTGTGATACCGCTAATCTTCACATCACCACCTACGGTAAGGCCATCAGTTTTATCAAATGTTGCAAAGTATGTTGAGCCGCCAGCTGAGCTTGCCCCTGAGTTATTGAACGCAAAATATAAAAATCCAACCGTGACAAATAAAACCACAGCGCCTACTAGGGTCTCAACAAGGTTATTTCTCATAAGTGGCTCCTACTTACTATTCTATTTTCTTTATAAATTCAGGGGGTCCAGGCTTCATAGTCACCAGTAGTTTTTTTTCGCACTCCACTAGCGGAAAGCGCTCCACTTGGTGAATAGGCATTTATCGTACCAGTTTGGTTTGGAAGGTGTTCTTTCTCCCAAGTTTTAATATTACGTGGATTTTCCAAGGGCGTTTTATCAACAGTTTTGTGCAGCCAGGCGTGCCAATCAGCCTGGATAGAACTAGCTTCTATTTCTCCAGCAAATATAACCCAACGTTTTTTTCCATCTTTGGAGACGTAGTAACTATTTTTAAGGTTGTCATCCCCTACCCACACACCTTTAAAATATGTATGAATTATAGTTCCTATTGTGCCTACATGCCACCAACCAAAAACTCTTCTAATCAATCTTATAAACATTTAACATCCATTAAACTTTAATTCATCAATACTATATACCTTATTCTATAACGTGCCTTAGGAAATAGAACAACCATTAATGCTGGGCTGACAGGTTATAATTTATTTCGAAAAATTTATTTTTTCATAATTCAAAAAACAGAAAACATGGGCGACTACTCAAATAAGAACTTCGCCATTGTTCCTTTGATTTCAGTTTGTTTGATTGTTCCTTTGAACACCAAATCATCCGGTAGGCCAAACGAGTAGATAGGAACATTGATCCCAGTATGCACTTGATCTGAAGCGTTGTTTGTACCGTAATATATAGCCATCTCATTACCACCCTTTGTAACAAGAAGCTCATAGAGACCAGGAATATTTTTGCCCGTTCGCTTATAGTTTTCATAATATGGATGATGGATGTTTTGCGTTGATCCACCGTGATCTGCTGTTACAATAACAACCGTATTCTCGTGTATTTTTGCATATTCAATGGCCAGCTTCACAGTACGATCAAATTCAAGCATCGCCCCCATTGATCCACAAATATCAGAATCATGTGCCGCTTTATCAATCGAAGCGCCTTCAACCATGAGAAAAAACCCTTTTTCATTGTCTGTTGACAAATTATTGAGTGCCTTTTTCGTCATCATTTCAAGAGTAGGGATATCTTTGCTTGAGGGGTTAACAATACATTGCTGCGCCTTTGGAAAAATAACATTACCATCATCAGACAGTATTACCTTTTCTGCTACTTTGCCATCTTCAGCTTGCCATAACCTTGGAAGGTGATAATCAGAAAAAACACCTAACAAATTTTTACTATGGCCCATCCTAGTAAAGCCCTTTAAATCTTTTGCGACCTCATAATCACTTGAAATAGCGAACTCTTCTATTGTTATAGTATCCTTAATAGCTGATAATAACCTATGCCCACCTCCAAGTAAAACATCAACATCAAGTTCAAGCATTTGATCAATAATCGGCTTTTCCCCCGGCAAACAAGATAGGTCTCCCGCCTTCATACAATATCTATTATTCACGTGAGCTGCAAATGATGCAGGAGTGGCATCGGTGATAACTGCGGTAGTCACAAGTCCAACTTTAAAACCGTTTTCCTTCGCTTCTTCAACAATAGTTTTGATAGGTTCCCCATACTGCGCAGTGGTTGAAATCCGACGAACACTGGTTAATATTCCAGTAGCAAGGGCAGTACCCCCACTAGCACTGTCGCCAACAAAAGCTATTAAACTTGCATCATCATTACGCTTTGAAATAACTATGGCAGAAGCCTTTTCTCTTATGGTATCTACAAAAAGTCCAGGTCCGCTATCAAATTCATAGTTGCGTGTTGCTGCAATTTCAGCTTCGCCCATACCATCCCCAATAAGTAAAATGACATTTTTTGGTGCCGCCTGGGCAAAAACATTTATGGAAAAAATTCCAATTATTGAAATTATAAATTTGAGCATAAAAAACCCCAGTTATTAGATAAAATTAAAATATAATCTAAGAACAGGGGTTAAGATAGTTAAAATTTAAGTTACTTAGTTAAACAAAAATTCTTTCATAGCTCCATAAATTTCTGTTTGCTGAATAACTCCCATTAGATCCTCTGCATTATCCATACCATACGTATAAATAGGAACATTTACGCCGGTGTGAGATTGGTCATTAATGTTGTTAGTGCCATAATAAGCACCAAGTTCATGTCCGCCTTTAGTCAAAAGGAGCTGATACAGCCCTGGAATCAGGTCACGACGAATAGGTGAACCATCATAAGTTTCAGGTTTATAAATCACTTGTGTGGCCTGTCCATGGTCAGCAGTGACTATCACCGCTGTATCACCATGCTCTTTTGCAAACTCAACCGCAATTCTTATGGTGCGGTCAAAAGCGAGCATTTCACCAATGGTTCCACATGGCTTAGCTATGTGGGCCTGTTTATCAATTGACGCCCCCTCAATCATTAGGAAGAAACCCGCACCATCATTCTTAAGGTTCTCGAGTGCGAATTTTGACATCTCTTCTAATCGTGGCATTCCTTCGTGACTGGGGTTTATTTCGCAAACAGCGGCTTCTGGAAATATAACAACCCTATTATCATCTACCTTAACTAAATCAGCGCCTCTGCCGCCAGGCCCCACCCACTCCACTGGCATATGCCCATTTGAAAATACACCTAAGGTCTTAGTTCCCTGTTTAAGATCAAGAAAATTTTGTCTTTCAGTTACAATCGTATAGCCAAGATTTTCAGCTTTTTTCTTAATGGTAGAGCCCTCTGCATCTGACGCTCTCAGCAGGTTATACCCCCCACCCAGCATCACATCAACATTGTGATCAAGCATCTGTTCAATAATCGGTGTATCGTTATGGGTATTGCATGCGCCTGAGCTTTGTATAAAACAATAACGGTTTTGTGCATGAGCAGCAAACGACGCTGGTGTCGCATCAGTAATTATTGATGTAGTGACGAGGCCAGTTTTAAAACCCCGCTCCTGCGCTTCTTCAAGAATAGTTTTATAGTGTGCCCCGTCCTCTGCTCTTACTGCTACACGGCCGCTACTAGTTCGGTTACCAGTAGAAATAGTTGTACCTCCGCTGGCACTCTCGCCGGCAAATTCAATTTTACTAGGATCATCAATCATCAACTGCTTAACAATGACTGAGCCACTATTTTTCATAGTATCAATAAATAGTCCCTCATCACCGTTAAATTCATATGCACGTGTAAGCGCAATTTCTGCGTAGCCCATTCCATCACCAATTAAAAGAATGATATTCTTTGGCGATGAAACAGCAACAGAAGTAAAAGTTGCAAAAATTGAGAAGATTATAGTAATTAACCGAGACATATCATTTCCTTATTGTTTATAATATAAGTTAGATCAATTTTAATGAAATTAAACAAGTAAAAATGAAATAAAGTTTAATTAAGTAAAAACAGAAAAACCCCGGACCGCAATTAAGCATCCGGGGTTTTTTGGTGAGCCCGACAGGGTTCGAACCTGTGACCTACTGATTAAAAGTCAGTTGCTCTACCAGCTGAGCTACGGGCCCTCATGAAGAGGTGAGCGGAACATAAGGCCAGTCACCTTCTTGGTCAATAGTAATTTGTTACTTTTTGCAGAAAAATTTTAACTTAATTCTTCAATATCACCTAACGCGCGGGTCTTATGGAATATTTTCACAAAATTTGCCAATGATTTCCCTGCAATAGCCTCTCTTAGGTTTCTCATTAAATCTTGATAATAGGTTAGGTTGTGCTCCGTCATCAGCATTGGACCTAATATTTCACCACTCCGAATAAGGTGAGCAATATAAGCGCGACTATAACTTTTACAGGCAGAGCAACTACAGCAACTATCAATTGGGCGAGGGTCATCAATATGCCGCGAATTTTTCATATTTATAGTGCCCCGACGTGTAAAGGCCTGACCAGTGCGACCAGAGCGCGAAGGTAGTACGCAGTCAAACATATCAATGCCGCGTTCAACCGCACCAACTATGTCATCTGGCTTACCTACCCCCATAAGATAACGGGGTTTATCCTTTGGCATCACAGGCACTGTATAATCAAGAACTTCAAACATAACACCCTGCCCCTCACCAACCGCAAGTCCACCTATTGCATAACCATTAAAGTCTATATCCTTAAGTGCTGCTATTGAATGATGGCGCAGTTTTTCGAATGCCCCACCCTGAACAATTCCAAATAGTGCATTTTGTTCTGCATGCTCTGAACCATTATGAAATGCATCATAAGAACGTTTAGCCCAACGCATTGAAAGAAGCATACTTTCCTCTGTTTGCTTTTCCGTTGCAGGATAGGGCGTACATTCATCAAAAGCCATGACAATGTTAGAGCCGAGAAGTCTCTGTATCTCCATACTACGTTCAGGACTCAACATATGTTTACTACCGTCGATGTGGGATTGAAAACTCACACCATCCTCTGTTATTTTTCTTAGTTTTGACAGTGACATAACCTGAAAACCACCAGAATCAGTAAGGATGGGCAGTTCCCAATTCATAAATTTATGAAGACCCCCAAGTTGCGCAATCCGTTCTGCCGTAGGACGAAGCATTAAATGATAGGTATTACCAAGAAGTATATCAGCGCCTGTTTCACGTATTGACTCAGGCTTCATAGCCTTGACAGTGGCAGCAGTACCTACCGGCATAAAAGCTGGCGTAAGAATATCTCCCCGTACTGTCTTGATTATACCGGTTCGAGCGTTTCCATCAGTTGCTTCAATTTCAATACTAAAAGTCATAAACCCTCCTCACGAAATAAAAGACTACTGTCCCCGTAAGAATAGAACCGATATGCATTTTTAATCGCGTGAGCGTATGCCGCTTTCATATTATCAAACCCCGCAAATGCACTTACTAACATGAATAATGTTGACTTTGGTAGATGAAAGTTAGTCATAAGAATATCAACAACACGAAATTTGTAGCCAGGAGTAATAAATATATTTGTCACACCCTTAAATTCAGTAACTTTACCATCCTTATCTGTGGCAGATTCTAAAAGTCGCAATGAAGTTGTACCAACTGCAATAACTTTATTACCGCGCAGATGCGTTTCATTAATTTTTTTTGCTACAACTTTGCTTAACTCACCATACTCTGAATGCATTTTATGCTCACTAGTATCATCCACCTTAACTGGCAAAAAAGTCCCCGCACCAACATGGAGAGTTATGTAAGCGCTCTCTAATCCCAAATCTAAAAGCTGTTCTTGCAATGTTTCTGTAAAATGAAGACCGGCAGTTGGTGCAGCCACAGCACCATCCCTTTTACTGTATACAGTTTGATAATCGACTTCATCACGTTCATCAATAGGTCTCTGTGATGCAATATACGGTGGAAGCGGCATAACGCCAGCTTCCTGAAGAGCTTTTTTAAGCTGCTGCCCACTATGATTAAATTGAATTGTAACCTCACCGGCATCTCCTTTATTAAGAACACACCCCTCAAGACCACCTTTAAATATTATCACATCAAGAGGTTTCAGTTTCTTGGCAGGTTTTGCAAATGCTTTCCAAAGTCCTCCGCCCATATTCATATGAAGCGTAAGCTCCATTTTAGCCTCGCGCCGTTTTCCGGTTAGGCGCGCAGGAATAACACGAGTATCATTAAAAACCAAAAGGTCACCTTTGTTAATAAACCAACTTAAGTCGAGTACCATCTGATCACGGCAGCTTTTACCATCAACAACAAGTAACTTAGCGCCGTCGCGAGATGCGGCAGGCCTAATGGCAATTAGTTCTTTAGGAAGCTTAAAATCAAATTGGTCAACTCTCATGGCTAGATTTATTCGTCAGCAGCAACTTGCATTTTTAGAATTTTATCTGGACTTCCATTCGTTGAAAAATCCATTCCTTCGCCACGCTTAAGTCCGTCTACGTGATCCATTCCATCAGTCACCTGACCCCAGACACTATACTGACCATCTAGGAACGATGCATCGCCCAAGCAGATAAAGAACTGGCTATCGCCACTATTTGGATCTTGCGAGCGCGCCATTGAACAGGCACCACGATGATGAGGTTTGGCAGAAAATTCTGCTGTAATATTTTGGCCTGATCCTCCCATTCCTGTTCCGTCAGGGTCACCACCTTGAGCCATGAAACCATCAATTACCCGGTGAAATGTGAGCCCATCGTAAAACCCACTTCTAGTAAGTTCTTTAATCCTGCCTACATGCCCGGGAGCAACCTCAGGCATTAATTCTATAATTACTCGACCTGCTTCAAGGTCAAGGTAAAGTGTATTTTCGATATCCATTTTTATTTCCTTATTTAATGACGTCTGCAGCAAGCTGCATTTTAATAATAATATCTGGATTTTTAAAATCCGGACCCTCACCAAGTTTAATTTTATCTACGTATCTCATACCTGATACAACTTCGCCCCAAATTGTATATTCACCATCAAGACCAGGCACATAAGCTGTCAGAATAAAAAATTGGCTGTCGGCAGCATTAATATCGCCAGGCCGCGCCATTGATACCATTCCTTTATAATGTGAAAGTTCTGAAAACTCTGCATCTAGAAGTTCTCCAGTACCACCACTTATTTCTCCTTTAGGCGCACCAACTTGTGCCATAAAACCCTCAATGACACGGTGAAAAATAGAGCCATCATAATAACCATCACGAGTTAATTTCTTAATTTTAGATACATGGTTTGGAGCTACGTCTGGAAACATCTTAATAACAACCCGTCCATAAATTAGATCAAGGTATAACGTGTTCTCCAGATCAAGGTCGTCCGCTTTTGAGGTTAAACTTACAGAAAAAAAAGCAACAACAAGTAAACCCAAAAATGCCTTTAGATATATATTCATAAAAAATCCTGATTAAATGATTATTTTTTTTTAAGTTTTTTTAAGACATCGTCACGGATACTACCCGTAACAAACTTATTTATTTCACCGTCATATATGGCAATTTCCTTAACAAGTCGAGAGGAAATTGCTTGAAGTGCCGGGTCAGCCATTAGAAAAACAGTTTCTATATCCGGATTGAGCTGATCATTCATTGCAGTCATTTGGAATTCATATTCAAAGTCAGATGCTGCCCGCAAACCACGAAAAATCATACTTGCACCAACCTTTTCTGCAAAATGCATAAGTAGACTTTCAAACGGTATTACTTCGATAGTTGTAGACTTAGCATCTGATATCATAGCTATTTCGCGGCAGGTCATATTTATCCGCTCAGTCAGCGTAAACATTGGAACCTTTGATGGATTGGCGGAAACGCCAATTATTAAATGGTCAACTAGTCCAGCGCACCGCTTAATGATATCGAAATGGCCCAGAGTAATTGGGTCAAAAGTACCAGGATAAAGCCCTATCCGTTTTAGAATAGCCATAGTTTCTAATCCTCAGATTTTAATATATCTATAGTGTTCTCATCAACATCATCAACAATATCTTCCATTTCATCATCGTCGTCTGTTTCTTGAATACGATCAACGGAGACTATGTGTTCTTCATCACCTACTTTAAACAAGGTAACCCCCTGAGTATTGCGACCCGCCACCCGAACATCATGAACGGGTACTCTGATTAGGCGGCCATTATCGGTTACCATCATCAACTGATCCTTTTCATAAATAGGGAACGCAGCAATAACCTCACCGTTCCGATCCGAAGTTTCAATATTAATAATACCACTACCACCCCTACCCGTTACTCTGTATTCATAAGACGATGTCCGTTTACCATATCCATTTACGGTTATACTTAGAATAAACTCTTCCCTCTCTTCAAGGGCGACTAATCGTTCAGCGTCAATTTCAGTTGGTTTTTCAGGTTCTTCGCCACGACGCTTCGCCGCCGCATATCGGAGGTAAGCAACTTTTTGCTCTTGCTCCATATTAACATGATGCATAATCGACATTGAAACAACTTCGTCACCGTCTACTAACTTAATACCTCTAACACCATCTGAGTTTCGTCCTTTAAAGAGCCTTACTTTGGTAGCAGGGAAGCGAATACATTTTCCACCTTTGGCTGCTATTAATACGTCATCTTCCTCTGAACAAGCAGATACACCAATTAATCTATCACCCTCTGATAACCTAATAGCAATTTTTCCGTTAGCGCGAACATTTGAAAAGTCTGACAACAAGTTACGCCTTACATTACCCTTAGACGTAGCAAAGATTGCATGGAGCTCGCTCCAACTTTCTTCATCTTCAGGAAGAGGAAGAATGGTTGAAATGGTTTCTCCTTGTTCAAGCGGCAATAAATTAATTAATGCCTTACCTTTTGATGTCGGTGATCCTAGAGGCAGCTTCCAGACTTTAAGCTTATATACTTGACCAAAATCACTAAAGAAAAGGATCGGTACGTGAGTATTAGATACAAATACGTTACTAAGAACATCTTCTTCTTTAGTAGTCATTCCGGAACGACCTTTACCGCCACGGCGTTGTGCCCTGTATGTGTCAAGCGCAACTCTTTTGATGTATCCGGTAGTTGTTACAGTAACAACCATATCTTCAACTTGAATAAGGTCTTCATCTTCAAAACCAAAAGCATCCGCTGCGAACTCAGACCGACGCGGGTTAGCAAATTCCTCCCTATAAGCAACAAATTCACTACGCATAATACTATAAAGGCGTTCACGACTACGAAGAATATCAATAAAATCTTCAATTTTTTCGGAAAGTTCCTTTAGTTCACCACCAATATCCTCACGACCTAAAGCAGTAAGGCGGTGAAGTCTAAGTTCAAGGATGGCTCTGACCTGTTTTTCAGAGAGTTTGTACTTACCATCAACAATCATACGGCCCGGTTCGTTGATCAGCTCAATATAGTCAGAAACATCAACAGCGTCCCAATCTTCTGCGAGGAGCGCCTCCCTAGCTTCAGCAGGATTGGTTGCCTTACGTATCATTGCTACAATTTTATCTAAATTGTTCACAGCAATTACCAATCCAACAAGTAAGTGGGCCCGATCACGGGCCTTACCAAGTTTAAATTTAGTACGACGAGTAATTACCTCTTCACGGAAACGAATAAACTGCTCAATAATATTATGTAGATTTAACACTTGTGGTCGCCCACTGCAAAGTGCAAGCACATTGGCACCAAAGCTAGTTTGAAGCGGCGTAAAGCGGAAAAGTTGGTTCAGCACTACATCAGAAACCGCATCACGCTTTATTTCAACGACTACCCGAACACCATCTCGGTCACTTTCATCACGAAGATCAGAAATACCCTCAATTTTTTTACTTCGCACACAGTCAGCGATATTTTCGATCATACGCGACTTATTGACTTGATATGGAACTTCCGTAATGACAATTGCTTCACGTCCCGGCTTAAATTCCTCTATATGAGTTCTGCCTCGCATAACCACAGAACCACGCCCAGTCATTTCTGCAGATCTCGCTCCAGCCCCACCCATAATAAATCCACCAGTTGGAAAATCAGGACCCGGCACAATTTCTACCAGCTCCTCAAGACTTATTTCAGGATTATCCACATAAGCGCAGCAGGCATCGAGCACCTCACCAAGGTTATGGGGTGGAATATTTGTTGCCATACCAACAGCGATACCACCCGCACCATTAACGAGCAAGTTAGGAAAACGTGCAGGAAGCACTGTTGGCTCGTGTTCACTTTCATCGTAGTTTGCCTGAAAGCTCACTGTATCTTGATCTATGTCTTCCAATAAACCACTGGCAGTTTTTGCCATCCGCGCCTCAGTGTAGCGCATAGCTGCAGGGGGATCACCATCCATGGAACCAAAGTTACCCTGACCATCAATTAATGGTAAACGAAGTGAAAAATCTTGGGCCATCCGCACCATAGCATCATAAATAGCACTATCACCGTGAGGATGGTATTTACCCATCACATCACCAACCACACGCGCAGATTTACGGTATGGCTTTGTCCAGTCATAATTATTTTCATACATCGAGTAAAGGATGCGTCGATGAACTGGCTTTAACCCGTCCCTCACATCCGGAAGTGCCCTTGAAACGATTACACTCATTGCATAATCGAGATAAGAGGTCTTCATTTCCTCTTCTATGGTTATAGTAGAAATATTTTCTTCTGGAATTTCGGATACAGTATTATCTGTCAAAATGAAGCCCTTTTAGAATACTTGAATATATATATTTTCCTTGATTACTTTTAACGTAAAGAAAAAAGGAAACCCAACCTAAAAATTATACTAAACATAAACTCAACTAGCAAGCAAATGGTCGTAATAATTGACATTTATATTGGATAATTATTAAACCTTAAATTTACTGATAAAAATTCTTTATTTTCAGTAAGTTAGTTTTACTTTTTATCAACACAAAAATTCATATAATTATGAATTATTTAATCAATTTTGACCGTTCTATTTTTAAAAATAATTAAATCAAAGGAAGATTACATTAAGGCTACTTTGATCCATATGTGAAAATTTAATATTTATTTTAATGTGTTGCTTGTTTTAGCTGTGGGATTTTTGCACTGATATTATTTCAGAACACTAAACAGCTTACTTTATAACACAATAGTGTTGGTACGAATTAACTATACTAAAGTGAGATAGCCTCTATCCAACAAACAAAAGCTCTAACTTAATAAAAAAAACCCATTACTGGGAATTTTTTACCTAAATTAGAAAGGTATTTCGTCATCAAACCCTGGTTTTTCGCTGGCCGGTGCTGACCCTCCGCCTCCCCCACTTGATGTCTGATTATAGTTACTTGAACTACCGCCATCTTGATTATAACCGCCGGTATCACCACCACCACCATCACCACGACCATCAAGCATAGTCAACTCACCATTATAACGCTGAAGTACCACTTCAGTTGAATACTTTTCAACGCCTGCATTATCTGTCCATTTACGAGTTTGCAGCGATCCTTCAATATAAATTTTAGAACCTTTTTTAAGATAGTTTTCAGCAACCTTACAAAGATGTTCATTAAAGATTACTACCCGGTGCCATTCTGTCTTTTCACGTTTTTCACCCGTTGCTTTATCTTTCCAACTATCCGATGTTGCTATAGCAAGGGTAACGATTGGTGCGCCGTCCTGTGTATGCCGTACTTCTGGATCTTTACCCAGATTTCCAATCAAAGTTACCTTGTTTATGCTGCCGGCCATAGTAATATATCCTTATCTATAATTCGAATCTTTATAGGATTACCATAACTACAGTTGACCTAAGTGCAAAGTCTTTTTAAGTGTATTTTGAAAGTCTTTGACAAAAAGAACAAAACAAGATCTTTCTTTACACGAAAATTCTTTACTTTACTGCAAAATTGGTTAGAAAATAACAATCCTATTTGATAAAAAAGGTATCAAAATGCTCACCAAAATTTCTGTTCGCGGCGCAAGAGAACATAACTTAAAATCTGTTGATGTTGACATTCCTCGTGATAAACTTGTCGTTATTACAGGACTAAGTGGATCTGGAAAATCATCCCTCGCATTTGATACCATTTATGCAGAAGGCCAACGTAGGTATGTTGAAAGTCTTTCAGCCTACGCACGTCAGTTTTTAGAATTAATGCAAAAACCTGATGCCGACCATATTGAGGGGCTCTCACCTGCAATATCAATTGAGCAGAAGACTACATCAAAAAATCCTCGTTCTACCGTTGGGACTGTAACCGAAATTTATGATTATATGCGCCTTCTTTATGCCCGGGTTGGTGTTCCTTACTCACCGACAACAGGTCTTCCTATAACTAGCCAAACCGTAAGCCAAATGGTTGATAAGATTATGGAAATGGGTGAAGGAACAAAGCTTTACCTTCTTGCTCCTATTGTACGGGGTCGTAAGGGTGAGTATCGAAAGGAATTCATGGAACTTCTGAAGGCTGGTTTTCAACGAGTTAAAGTCGATGGTGAATTTTATGATATTGAAGATGTTCCAGATCTAAATAAAAAAATTAAACATAATATTGAGGTGGTAGTCGACCGTCTAATAGTTCGACCTGACCTTGAAAAACGGCTAGCGGATAGTATTGAAACTGCTCTTAATTTATCCGATGGACTTATTGTCACCGAAGTTGCTAATGACGTGGCAGTTCGTACATTATTTTCTGCAAAGTTTGCGTGTCCAGTATCAGGTTTTACCATCGAAGAAATTGAACCTCGGTTATTTTCGTTCAATAACCCCTTTGGAGCCTGCCCTACCTGCGATGGCCTAGGACAGAAACTTTATTTTGATCCTGAGCTGGTTGTTCCTGACAAAAAACTATCTCTGAATGATGGAGCATTGGCACCCTGGGGCAAGTCGAATTCACCTTACTATTCCCAAACCCTCGAAAGTCTTGGTAGGCACTTCGGCTTTAAAACAAACACAGCCTTCGAAAAACTGCCAAAAACCGTACAAAATGTAATTCTATATGGAAGTGGAGATGAAGAAGTTGAAATAATTTATAAATCTGACAACATTAAGAGTTATAAAGTGAAAAAAAGCTTCGAAGGTATTATTGGAAATATCAAACGTCGTTGGCGCGAAACTGATAGCCTTACGATGCGAGACGAATTATCCAAATATCAAAGCTCAACCACCTGCGATGCATGCAGTGGACATCGTTTAAAGGCAGAAGCCTTAGCTATAAAAATAGACGGTAAGCACATAAGTGAAATTACCGAACTTTCTGTTCGCCGGTCTTTGGATTGGTTTCAGAATCTTACAGACAAACTTACAAATAAAGAAAATGAAATTGCCAGCCGCGTCCTCAAGGAAATTTCTGAACGCCTAGGCTTTCTCAATAATGTGGGGCTTGAGTATCTTAACTTATCACGAAAATCTGGCACACTTTCGGGTGGTGAGAGCCAGCGTATTCGCCTTGCAAGCCAGATTGGATCTGGCCTTACAGGCGTACTTTACGTTCTCGATGAACCCTCTATTGGCCTGCATCAGCGTGATAACAGCCGCTTATTAAAAACCCTTTCTAACCTTCGAGATATGGGTAATTCTGTTTTAGTGGTAGAGCATGATGAGGAAGCAATTTTAAGCGCTGATCATGTTATAGACATGGGCCCTGGGGCAGGTATTCATGGTGGAGAAGTAGTTGCCCAAGGCACACCTAAACAAATTATGAGCAATAAAAACAGTTTAACTGGAAAATATCTGAGTGGAAAGCTTTCCATACCTATACCCACTGAGCGACGCAAAGGTCATTTCGCTGGAAATAAACGTAAAGAAATAGTTATTAGCGGCGCATGTAGTAACAACCTAAAAAATATAACGGCTAAATTTCCACTTGGGGTTATGACGTGCATTACGGGTGTTTCTGGATCTGGAAAGTCAACACTTACAATTGACACACTCTATAAAGCAGTTGCGCGTGCAGTTAACCGTAGCCGTGTAATTCCAGGAAAACATGATTCTATTACTGGTCTTGAGTTTATTGACAAAATTGTTGAAATTGACCAAAGCCCTATTGGTCGTACACCAAGATCAAACCCCGCCACTTATACTGGCGCATTTACTCCAATCCGAGATTGGTTTTCTAGCTTGCCAGAATCAAAAACGCGGGGCTATAAGCCAGGCAGATTTTCTTTTAACGTAAAAGGGGGGCGATGCGAGGCCTGTCAAGGAGACGGTCTCATCAAAATTGAAATGCATTTTCTGCCCGATGTCTATGTCAAGTGTGATGTCTGTGACGGCAAACGCTATAATAGAGAAACGTTGGAGATAAAGTTCAAAGGAAAATCTATTTCAGATATTCTTGATATGACTGTAGAGGATGGTGTAATATTTTTTGCAGCCATACCTTCCGTTTGTGATAAAATCAAAATGATGCAAAAAGTGGGTCTTGATTATATTAAAATTGGCCAAGCTGCAACTACACTCTCTGGGGGTGAAGCACAACGTGTCAAATTATCCAAAGAGCTTTCAAAACGTTCCACAGGCCGAACACTTTATATTCTTGATGAGCCAACAACTGGCCTACATTTTGAAGACATCAAAAAATTACTTGAAGTAATACAGGCCCTCGTAGATATGGGTAATACCGTCATAATTATTGAACATAACCTAGATGTTATCAAGACTGCTGACTGGATTATAGACATAGGTCCCGAGGGTGGCAGTGGCGGCGGTATGATTATCGCCGAGGGTACACCAGAAAATGTTACCAGCGTAAAGGATAGTTTTACAGGCTACTATCTAAAAAAGGTATTATAATTTAGATCATTTAAATGCGGGCCACTACCTAGTATTTTACAGTAAATATATAGTTCATTTACAATTCATATTTAAGCTACTTTTATTCAAAGAATAATGTTATTAGCAAGCCAAACTTAGCATTGGACAAAAAATGAGTATTTCCCCTATCCATATAATCGGTGGCGGCATGGCTGGAACTGAAGCAGCATGGCAGTTATTAAATAAGGGTATCCCAGTTATTCTTCATGAAATGCGTGGAGTAAAAAGCACCAATGCCCATCAAACAGATGGATTAGCGGAGATGGTTTGCTCTAATAGCTTTCGTTCTGATGATATGGAGAATAATGCAGTCGGTCTTTTGCATGAAGAAATGCGTAGGCTTGGTAGTTTAATGATGGAGGCGGCACAGGTGACTAAAGTACCTGCAGGAAGTGCGTTAGCAGTTGATCGCGAACACTTTAGTAAATATGTGCAAAAAAAACTATTAGCCCATCCACTGTTTAACTTAGAACGTGGAGAAGTGAATTCTATCCCACCTGAAAGCTGGGGTGACGTAATCATTGCAACTGGCCCACTCACATCTGACGCCCTTGCGCAGGCGGTACTTAAAATCACTGGAGTTGATGAGCTACAATTTTTTGATGCTATCGCTCCAATTATATATAAAGAAACCATAGATTTTAGCAAAGCATGGTTGCAATCCCGCTATGATAAAGGCGATGGGGCAGATTACATCAACCTACCCATGAGTAAAGATCAGTATTATGAGTTCATCGACGACATAACTGACGGTGAAAAATCCGACTACAAAGAATGGGAAACCGACATTCCATTCTTTGAAGGCTGCATGCCAATAGAAGTTATGGCAGAGCGAGGGCGCGAGACCCTCTCCTTCGGCCCTATGAAGCCCGTGGGCTTGGACAACCCTCATTCAGAAGAACGTCCCTACGCTGTTGTTCAACTTCGTCAAGATAATAAACTTGGTACTCTATACAATATGGTTGGTTTTCAGACGAAACTTAAATATAATTTTCAAAAAGAAATTTTTCGAAAAATTCCTGGCCTTAAGAATGCTGAGTTTGCACGCCTTGGAGGTCTACATCGTAATACATTTATTAATAGCCCGAAGCTGCTTGATGGCCAACTTCGTTTGAAGTCAATGCCTCGACTTCGTTTTGCTGGACAAATTACAGGTGTTGAGGGATACGTGGAAAGTGGAGCCATGGGTTTGTTGGCGGGACGCTATCTCGCAGCACAAATTCATGGTAAGCAATTACCGCCACCTCCAATAGTTACAGCTTTTGGTGCTCTAATAAATCACATTACTGGTGGTCATATTGAAGGAGCTGGAACTGCAAAAAGTTTCCAACCCATGAATGTCAATTTTGGTATCATGCCGCCACTCGAGCATAAAAAACATGAGATCGATGGGCGAATGGTAAAAATTAAACGTAAAGACAGAAAGCCGCTTAAATCAAAACGGGCCTTAGACGCCTTAGCTTGCTGGTTAGATGAGGCCGAATAAAGCTGAAAAAAATAATCTACATTGTCTTGGAAATACGGTTTCTTTCTCATTTATTTTGTATGGATCATACCCTGCATTCTTAATCATATTAAGATAACTGCGGCTAAGCGCCGTAAGTAAAAAAAGTGGTTTAACGTCTTTGTTAATAATATTTTTTTGGCTCGTAATTTCCTGTAAATGACCTTCCGCTTCCTGACAAATTACCTTGACCATTGCTCTCAAACCGTCGGTTGCCTCCATCGAAAAGATATCCTTTTTACTGACATCATGCTCATCCATTAAGTCTTGAGGAAAAGATATTTTTTTTAATGAAATATGGTACCGTAATGCCCGCAAAGTTCCAATAAGTCCCCAAGCAACTCCCGCTTTATTACCTAGTGATAAGACATGCGACCCTCGCTCACCAACTATCCAAACTGCAATTTCCATTAGGTTACCAGAAGTACAGCTTAAATATTCCTTAAAGTCTGAAAAGGTATTTGGGTTTTTATCGTAAATATCAACGGCCCTAGCATCGATAACTTTAGTAAACATATCTGCTGTTAAGCTATGCTGGTGAAATGCACCACTTAGTGCCAGCACAACCTCATGATTTCTCGGGTTACTATTTGTAATTCCCTCAATAGCTTCTCGCCACCACTGAAGACGTATTTCTCCAAGCATAGGTTCAGAAACAGCTTCCCTTATTTTTGCGACTTCATGGTTAAATGCGTATAGGGAGTATAGGCTTTCCCTAACATCACTTTTAGCAAATAGTGTAATTAAAAAACGATCATAATCATGTTTTTTAGTAACACTTGCACAATATGTTTCAATAACTGACATATGACTTAAATGACTGAAAACTATAAAAGATACAAGAGACTTTTTGACGCATGGTTAATTTACTGATAGGTTTACACTCGTTTTACAGAAACGCACGAGGCGTTCCCCTAAAAAGGAGTGCTAAACTTAAATATTTTTAAGAAGGTAAAATTATGGGTAAAATTTTAGAGTCTTTGCCATTAACCATAGTCGCGGGTGTTATTCTCACTGTGATTATGATTTTTGGTGCAGACGTAATTCAAAATAGCCAGATGAGCGTTCAGGAAGCGCCAGCATCTGAAGCTATGAACAGTATGTAAGGATTATTTATTATGGAAGCAGAACTATATCTAATTCGTCTACTCCATGTCATTAGTGGCATTATGTGGATTGGTATTCTTTGGTACTTTAACTTTGTACAAATACCAAGTATGCCAAAAATTCCTGATGAGCAAAAGCCAGCCATTGGTAAAGTTATTGCACCGGAGGCATTGTTTTGGTTTCGTTGGGGGGCTTTTTTCACAGTATTCTTTGGTCTTGCACTCGCGTGGAGAAGCGGTTACCTCATGGATGCGTTAATGCTCAATGAAGCCCTCATCGGTATCGGTATGTGGCTTGGTCTTATTATGGCATTTAATGTATGGTTCGTTATCTGGCCAGCACAAAAAATTGCTCTAGGTATTGTTGAAGCAGACGCTGCCCTAAAGCCAACGATGGCAAGACGTGCAATGCTCTTCAGCCGAACAAACACAATGCTATCAATCCCAATGCTAGCTAGCATGATTTCGGTTCAAAACCCTATCATGTAAATCTAAAAAATATAAATTAGAAAAGCCGAACTTTTTAGTTCGGCTTTTTTATTAGTTTTTTTTATTTTTATTTAGTCATTTAATGTGAAAAAATGTAAATTCACTTTACACTTAAATTGCAACCAACGCAGCCGTCACATTGCGACCCTCCTGAAGAAGTACATTATATGTTCTAGCGGCCGCGCCAGTGTCCATCACTTCTATAGCAATACCAGCCTCAGTAAAAGCTTGTCTAATGTCCTTATTTAAGAAAAACATACATTCACCTGCACCAATAATTAATAACTCAACATTAGGTGAACGAAGAATAGGATCTAAATTTTTCAGACTAATTTCTTCCTTAACTTTAACGTCCCAGGGGTAAAATCCAGCGGGTGTAATCAGCATAGACCCTTCAAAGCGGTTTTCTCCCATACGAAAACCTCCGTCCCCGTATCCTGCTATAAAGGCTTCTTCATTAGACTTTATTTCATTAAATTCCATTAGCGAAACTGCTCTGGAACAGAATTTTTACCATTATTATTTTTATCATCTGGTTCCCGGCGAAGTTCAAACCAAAGCAAAACCGGCGAAGCAATAAATACTGAGGAATATGTCCCAACAAAAACCCCCCATATCATTGCTGCCGTAAACCCATGGATTACCTCACCACCAAAATAGAAAAGAGCACCTAGCGCAAGAAGCGTTGTAACAGATGTCATTACAGTTCTAGCAAGTGTTTCATTAAGACTAAAATTAATTAAGTCAGGCATTTCCTTCTTACGGTATTTCCCTAGATTTTCACGAATACGATCATATACAACCACCGTATCATTTAGTGAGTAACCAACAATCGTTAATATCGCTGCAATAATAGAAAGATTAAACTCTAATTGGGTAAGTGAAAACATCCCTATCGTCAATATTACATCATGCACTAGCGCTATCACTGCACCAAGGCCAAATTGCCATTCAAACCTTATCCATATATAAAAAAGGACAGCCCCAACTGCAAGTAACACTGACATAATACCTGATTGAATAAGCTCGCCTGAAACTTTAGGACCAACTGCTTCAGTACGCTGAAAGGATACTTCATCACTATAGCTATTTTCTAGTGTCTTTTGAACCAAAGTAACTACTTCATTAAGACTTTTGTCTTCTTGAAATTCTATTCTGATAAGAACTTGATTATCATCACCAAAAGTTTGTAGTGCCACATCCCCGAGGCCAAGATCACCTGTTAATTCTCTGAGCTCCGCTAGGTTAGCCGTTTGCTCTGTGTGAGCCTCAATAAGAAAACCACCCTTAAAGTCAATACCAAAGTTAAGTCCTTTTGAAAAATAAATACCGATTGAACATAAAATCATCAAGGCGGATAAAAAATATGCAGGCTTACGAGCGTTTACAAAAGGTACATTTGTACCCTCAGGAACAAGTTTAAGTAACATTTTATATAAGCCCCACTATAGTTTCAGAGTTGTTGGGCGTCTTTTTCGTGCCCAAGTGACAATAATTAATCGCGATAAGCTTACCGCAGTAAAAACCGAGGTAATAATGCCAGCAGCAAGTGTAACAGCAAAGCCTTTGACAGGACCGGAACCAAACTGAAAGAGGATCAGTGCTGCAATAAGTGTGGTTACATTAGCATCGACAATCGTGCCGACTGCTCGGCTATATCCAACATCAATAGATGCAAGAACTTTTTTACCACGTCTCATTTCTTCTCTAATACGTTCAAAAATTAGCACATTAGCATCAACAGCCATTCCAACAGTCAGTACGATGCCAGCAATACCAGGTAGAGTAAGTGTCGCACCAAACAGAGAAAGAACACCAAAAATCATGAGTATATTTATTCCAAGTGCAAAATTAGCAATAAAACCAAAAAAACCATAACTAAGGGTGATAAAAACCATAACAGCCAAAAGGCCAATAACCGCAGCAATTTGTCCAGCAGCAACACTATCTGCGCCAAGGTCAGGACCAACAGTTCTCTCTTCCACAATTCTAAGTGGTGCTGGGAGTGCCCCAGCACGTAGTAAAAGCGAAAGATCATTTGTTTCCTGAACCGTGAATGACCCTGTTATAATTGCTGAGCCACCTAGTATTGCTGTATTAATACGTGGTGCACTAATAATTTCTCCATCAAGAATAATAGCAAATGGTTTGCCAATATTTGCTCGTGTTGCATCAGCAAATTGCTTGCCACCTTTAGAATTAAAGGTGATCCCTACAGCGGATCCATTGTCTTGATCCCGCTCCGGCATGGCATTAACTAAGTCTTCACCTGACACCATAACTTCGTCACGAATAGCAAGTTGAAAAACTGGATTTCCCGCTTCATCTTTTTCAATCGAGGGATAAACGGTTGTTCGCGGCGGCATGCGGCCACGTAAAATATCTTCCTGACTTACTGTCGTGTTGGTGAGATGAAAATTCATCGCCGCTGCTGTGTTAATTTTAGCTTTAACTTCCTCGGTATTTTCAATGCCTGGAATTTGAAGCAGAATTCGATCTTCACCGTTCTGTTGGATTGTAAGTTCTTTTGTACCATCTTCATCTATACGGCGACGAAGAACTTCAATTGATTGCTGAACCGACTGAACTTTTTTTTCAATAACAGCCGCCTCTGAAAGTGAAACATTAATAACTGCCCCCTCACCTTCTTCAATAATTATATCTTCTGTACCTGCATCCGTAAGGCTCGCACCAACCTTAACAATTGACTCACGAATAACCTGAAGAGCATTTTCTCGATCTTCAGGATTAGTAAGGGTAACCAAAAGTCCCTGACTTATAATTCTATAACGGTGGCGAATGGACTCGTCTCGTAAATCATCGCGAATTCTCTGACCTTTATCCAACAACATTTTTGCAATAGTTTCATTTGTGTCCACCTCGAGCAAAAAGTGCGCCCCACCCTGAAGGTCAAGCCCAAGTGTTACCCTGCTTGAAGGCAAAAAACCAGGTAAGTCATCGATTTGATCATCTGTAAGAAAGTTAGGCATAGCCATAAGTATCCCAAGGAAGGATACTATAATAATTGTAATAACTTTCCAGCGCGGGAAATCAAGCATTTTATTATCCGTCTATATCTTACTTAGGTTTTTTTTTACTCAAGTTTTTGTCATCATTTGCAGGTTTTGGTTTCCCCTGCACTTGACTAATTGTTGAACGGATAACGCGAACCTTCACATCTTTCGCAATTTCGACATCTACTTCATTGTCGTCAACTACCTTAGACACTTTAGCAACAATACCACCCGATGTGACTACTTTATCGCCACGCTTCAAATTCATAACCATTGCTTTATGTTCTTTAGCTCGTTTTTGTTGTGGCCGTATTAGTAGAAAATAAAAAACTACAAAAATTAAAACGAACGGTAGCAGACCCATAAGACCACCCCCACTACCTCCACCGGCAGCTTGCGCATATGCTTCAGAAATAAACATTTATAAATCCCTCATTATTAAAAAAAAATTATCTATTGGATATAAGGCCATGACACGTTAAAAACAAGGATAAAGCTTTTATTTTTACGGAAATGTGAGAAAATATGTCCGATATAGATACAAAAACCTTAAATAGAATTGCAGACGCGCTTGACCGCCTTTTACCATTACAAAGCCCCATAACATTTCTAAGTGGCGCGGATACATTTATCTGGCAGGTTGTACCAGATAGATTAACAGCGGTTTCAGACGTTAATCGCGTTAACCTTGATCTTTTAAAAAGTATTGATCATGTAAAAGACTTATTGGTTAATAACACAAAACAATTCGACGATGGTTTCCCCGCCAATAACGCGCTTCTCTGGGGGGCACGCGGTATGGGAAAAAGTTCTCTAGTAAAAGCTATCCATGCAACTACTAAAAACGTAACTTTAATAGAAATCCATCGCGGAGATATTCATACACTACCCAGGCTTCTTAGCATTATTCGCAAGAGCAAGCGTCAATGTATTCTTTTTTGTGATGACCTATCTTTTGATCCTGGTGATGAAACTTATAAGTCACTCAAAGCAGTCCTTGAAGGTGGTGTCGAAGGTCGGCCGAAAAATATGATTGTATACGCTACATCAAACCGACGTCACCTCATGCCAAGAGATATGTTAGAAAATGAAAGTGGTAAGGCAATAAACCCATCTGAGGCAACAGAGGAAAAGGTTTCACTGTCTGACCGCTTTGGATTATGGCTAGGCTTTCATAGTTGCAATCAAAATGAATACCTTTCAATGATTGATGGTTATCTTGAAAACTATAAAATTAATATTGATAGGAAAGAAGTTCATGCAGAGGCTTTAGAATGGTCCCGCACAAGAGGTGCCCGGTCGGGACGCGTCGCATTTCAATATATGCAGGATTTAGCTGGAAAGTTAAAAATTAAATTATAATTTTTTAAGCATCAATGAGGTAGATGCTATCTTCAATGTGATCTTGTATCAGAACACTATAGTTTGATTTTTTAGATTTCTTTTGGGTTAACGATGATTTTTTGCCAGTATTTTTTACCTTAGGAAGATAATATTCTATACTGCATATATCGGTGTTTTTATTCATTATACTTTATTTAAGTTTTAAAATGTTCAACTTAGAACCTTAGTTAACTTATTACCCCATATCTAATAATTAATGAAGCCTAGATTAGAGGGCTATAAAGCCGAACTAAAAAAGGCCGGGGTAAAACCCCGACCTTCATATAGTAGATTAAGTTAAGCTTGTAAAGCGCTGTTTTATATGGGGTTTAAAAACCGCCCATACCGCCCATACCGCCCATACCGCCCATACCGCCCATATCAGGCATTGCAGGAGCCGCAGCATCGGATGGAACTTCAGCAACCATAGCTTCAGTTGTAATTAAGAGACTGGCTACAGATGATGCATCTTCAAGGGCTGTACGAACCACTTTAGTAGGGTCAATAATCCCTGCAGCAACAAGATCTTTATACTCACCTTTTTGAGAATCAAAACCGAAGTTTATATCTTTACTTTCCCTCATTTTACCGGCAATTACAGCACCATCATTTCCAGCGTTTTCTGCAATCTGACGTGCGGGAGCCTCTAGAGCACGGCGAACAATGCCAACACCTACGGTCTGGTCGTCATTTTCACCCTCAACACCATCAAGAATACGTGTTGCGTAGAGAAGAGCAGATCCACCACCAGGGACAACGCCCTCTTCTACCGCAGCACGTGTGGCATGAAGAGCATCGTCAACGCGATCTTTACGCTCTTTGACTTCAACTTCCGTAGAACCACCAACCTTAATAACGGCAACACCACCAGAAAGTTTAGCAAGACGTTCCTGAAGTTTTTCACGGTCATAATCAGATGAGGTAGCATCAGCCTGCGTGCGAATTTGTGTGCAGCGGGCTTCAATATCACCTTTGGTACCAGCACCGTCAACAACCACTGTATCTTCTTTAGTGATGTTAACGCTTTTCGCAGTACCGAGCATATCTAGGGTTACTGTTTCAAGTTTAATACCAAGGTCTTCAGAAATAACCTGGCCACCAGTTAAAATGGCAATATCTTCAAGCATGGCTTTACGACGATCACCAAATCCAGGGGCTTTAATCGCTGCAATTTTAAGACCACCGCGAAGTTTATTAACTACGAGAGCAGCCAAAGCCTCACCCTCAACATCTTCAGCAATGATAAGAAGCGGACGACCAGATTGTGCAGCAGCCTCCAAAAGTGGAAGCATTGTTTGCAAGTTTGAAAGTTTAGCTTCATGAAGAAGAATGTATGGATTTTCGAGCTCAACAGACATTTTTTCTGCATTTGTTATAAAATATGGTGAGAGGTAACCACGATCAAACTGCATGCCTTCAACAACATCAAGTTCTGACGCGAGACCTTTAGCCTCTTCAACGGTTATAACGCCTTCTTTACCGACTTTTTCCATTGCATCAGCAATCATATCACCAATTTCAGTTTCCCCATTAGCAGAAATGGAGCCAACTTGAGCTACCTCTTCACCAGTGGAAATAGGTTTTGAACGCGATTTAAGTTCGTCAGACACTTTTGCCACAGCTAGTTTAATACCACGACTAAGGTCCATTGGGTTCATTCCTGCCGCAACAGATTTAAAACCTTCACGAACGATTGCTTGTGCAAGCACTGTAGCAGTTGTCGTTCCGTCACCAGCAACATCATTAGTACGTGATGCAACTTCACGAACCATTTGAGCGCCCATATTTTCATAAACGTCCTTTAGTTCTATTTCTTTAGCAACAGACACACCGTCTTTAGTAATGCGAGGTGCACCAAATGATTTTTGTAAAAGAACATTGCGACCTTTTGGTCCGAGAGTTACTTTTACCGTATTTGCCAGGATATCAACACCGGCCATGATGCGTGAACGGGCGTCCGTTCCGAATTTTACGTCTTTAGCAGCCATTATTTTAATTCCTTATAATTGCTAATTGAGGTAGTTGTTATTCAACAATACCTAAAATATCAGATTCTTTCATGATGAGAAGCTCTTCACCATCAACTTTAATTTCAGTGCCGGACCACTTACCGAAAAGCACCTTATCACCCGCTTTTACGTCAAGCGCAGTTAATTTTCCATCTTCAGCTTTAATACCTGAACCGGTTGCGATCACTTCACCTTCGCTTGGTTTTTCTTGAGCAGTATCAGGGATGATAATGCCACCTGCAGTTTTCATTTCTGATTCAACGCGACGTACAAGTACGCGGTCGTGTAAAGGACGAAATCCCATATTTTAGACCCCTTTTCTGGGTTGTTATAATTAGTGTTCTATTTATGTACATTGGCACATTATATTAGAGAGTGCTAACGACTGTATAGAACAGATAGTAAATAGAAACAGAGTGTCAAGGTTTTCAAATAAAAAAAACTTTAAACTAAATCAGAAAATAAATCTAAAAAGCTTACTGCTACCCTATCAATAATTAACATTAAAATTGAATTGTAAGTATTCGTCCCGTTTATATTAAAACAAAATCTATTGAATTTATATATTTATATTGGTGCATAAGTATTTTTATTATCTTCAACTTCTAAGACCCAAAGATCTTCATCAAATTTTATTTGACGAGCGATATAATGATCCGCCTTTGCTTCATCCACCCAACCATCTGTAAGAGGATTATTCCAATTTAAATCATCATTTAAATCTCTTGATTGAATATAGACCTTACAGCCCTTACCGTAAACATAATGTTTTATGAGCAAAAGCCCCCGGTCTATATCTCCCTTGTGATTAACGGTAGCCACTATAGACATAGTCTCGCAACGCCTTATCTCAGCAGCTACGATAAAGTTAGTTTTAAGCATTGTATTAATTTTCATGAAATATTTTCACGACCCTTTGTGATGCAGAAACCTTAAGTAAGTGAGCATTTTTCAGTCCAATCAAAACAGCCTCTTGGCTAGCTCCTGACTTTGCAGCTCTCTGATAGGCATTTATGGCCTCACTCATCTTATTTTCCATTAAAAATAGATTACCCTGAAGCATATACCCTTCTGCCTTAGTTCGTTCATTAAGTTTTAATTGGTTTGCAAAGTGATGACCACTAACAAAATCATTATCAACCTTCACAAAATTTATCAGCTCTCTCTGAAGAGATAGAATGTTACTTACATGCGTTAATCCATCTTTTAAAATAACACGGGCCCTTATTAATTGTTTATTTAATGCATACGCCCTAGAGAGAAGTTTATATATTTCTTCGTCACCGTTAAAAAGTTCTAATGCTTTTTCTAAATTGCCAACCCCCGCAATAAAATTAAGATGAATTAAATTTACGCTACCAAGGGCTTTGTAGCCCGAGGGATGCATTGGATAATTTTTAACCATATCTACTGCAAGATTTTTTGCCTTATCAATTTTTTCCTCAGAGAAATAAAAATCAAATAGTTTTTTATGTATGGAGACATTTCTAGGGTTATTATTAACCGCGATCAAAAGGTACTCTTCCGCTAAAATTATATCGCCCTCATATTTAGCATTTTCAAATAAAAGTTCATAAGCAGGAATATAATTCACGTCCCTAGAAAGTATTTTATTCAAGCCACTTATTGCGGTATTTTGACGTCCCTCTGATAGTTCAAGTCTAGCTAGGTTTAAGCGCGCAGGGTGGTAATCACGATCAATTCCAATTGCTTTTCTGAAATTTCCTCTCGCTTCATCAATTTTATTTTGACTAAAATATGAAAGACCCAATAAATTAAACCCAATTGGTGATTTCCTATTTTTATCAATAATAATCGCAGCCAGATCAGCAGCCGTTATATATTTGCCTTCTTTAAGGGCCTTATAGGTTTGTATTATTAACCTTTGGTTTGAATTTATATTATTATTTATAATACCGGGTATATTTAAAGAAACCCCAAACTTTTCCTCACGATCAAATTTTTCTTTATAACTATGATTTTCTTCACTCATTGCCAAAGAAGTAGTGTCTGATGCAAGCTTAAAAAATTCAGTAGCCTTAGTATTACTTCCCACCAGGGCATGTGCAGTGCCAAGTAAGAGGAAATCACCCTCAACTAGGTTATCACCATCTAAAAGGTAATTAAGGGTGCTAACAGCATTTTGGTAATTTCCAATCTGCAAAAAACTTGCCCCAAGAAGTCTCCTCACCTGGGTATTTTCAGGTTCAATTTCTAATGCTCTTTCAAGCGCAGTTATTCCTTGTTGGTATAATCCTGACCCATAAGAAATTTTTGCTTTCAATAACAACCCAGGTACGAAGTCGTCATAAACATTCCCAGCCTGATTTAAATAATAATTTGCAGCCCTGATATCATTTTTTTCAACTGACAAAAAAGCCATCATTAAGTTAGCGTATGGATGTTTCTTTTCTTTGTTTAAAATTTTACTAAGCACCTCAAATGCTTCATCAAATCGCTTTAAATTATAAAGTGCACCAGCTAACTTAGTTTCAATTAAAATATCGTCTGGTCGATAAAAGTCAGCTAGTTGAAAATACTTGTGTGAAGCCTCATTTCCTTTCCTGCGATGGACTAAGTCCCCTTTTATCAAAAAAAGATCCGGGTCTTTTGCATTGAACTTTAGCGCTTTATCAACATTAAGTTCCGCACTCACATATTCCCCCATAAGGTTATATAATTCAGCAAGTGGCTTGTTTAACGAAAGTCTACCTTCTTTAAAAAACTCATTTGCTTTATAAAAATTTTTAAATGCCTCTTCCATATTGTTTTGCAAAAAATATACTTGACCATAAAGCATATAAATTTCACCATAATCACTGGCTACAGCGTCCTCTAAAAGGATATGGTTGAAAATATCAGAATACCTTTCGCGCAATAAATAGGACTTTCCAATATCAGCGAGAACCTTTTTAGGTTCAATACCTAGGGTAATAGCCCTCTGAAGTTCATGAAGAGCTATATCCCCACTTCCCAGATCTATGTAGTTTTTTGCAATTTCCCAGTGAAGTTTAGCATTAGTAACATCATTAAATAATGCAATCCATTTTTCTTCGGTATCTTCAATTAGTGCATAGCGCTCTAATTCTAATTGTGTTGCCTTACGGGGTACATAAGTTTTCTCTTTAGGAGCAAAATTAACTTGCAATAACTTAGTATCAATTTGTTGCCCAAACGAGTTAAATGTCAAAGCAATAAGACTAATTCCAATAAGCCCCGCTAATTTCAAATCAAAAGCCATTATTCTTACCCACACAAACATACCAAAAAAAATTAACAACACACAAACCATAGAAGCTAGAATAGCCAATGTCACGGATAATGGGAACAACAAAGGTCACCATATTTAAAAAAATATTTTTCTATAAAACAGTAAATACATAGTATTTATAATGAAATTTATCAAAATATTTATTGAACTCTATAATAAAAACGGCTTATCTTAAAGAAACAGCTAGTTCTGAAATACCAAAAGGAAAATTTAATGTTCAAAAATATATTACTTGCTGCTGCATCCATGGGCTTACTTGCTGCTTGTAGCGATATTACAACTGCAGAAAATACTAAAATGACAGCCATCTGTAGCCCTGCTGATATAGTACTTAAAAATGGTATAGTTTATACGGTAAATGAAAATAATCCATTGGCACAAGCTCTCGCTATTAAAGATAGTAAATTTATTTATGTAGGTGATAATAATGGTGTGGAACGTTATGCCTGCGGTGAAGCAAATATTATCGATTTAAAAAATCAAGCCGTATATCCAGGGCTTATTGATAGTCATGGCCATATAATTGGTGTTGGTTTCCGTGAGGTAAACCTAAACCTTCAGAGTATTGACAGTCTTTCTGAAATGCTAGTTGCTGTAAAGGGTTATGCTGATGCTAACCCTGACCTTAAGTGGATCAATGGTAGAGGCTGGATAGAAAAAGTTTGGCCAGAAAACCGTTTCCCAAATCGTCAAGACCTAGATGCGATAGTTCCGGACCGCCCTGTTACGCTTGGCCGTGCAGATGGGCATGCACTTGTTGCTAATACCATGGCACTTGAGGCCGCTAATATTACAGGGTCAACCGAAAATCCGGTCGGAGGTTACATCAATTTAGATGAAAATGGTGAACCAACGGGTATGTTGATCGACACTGCGATGCGTTATATGCGGCCCCTCATTCCTAGGCCTACTCGAGAGCAAACCAAGGCAGCAATCCAAGCTGGAACCGAACGTAACGTAACTCTCGGATGGACAAACTTTCAAAATGCAGGCAGTTCCTATGATAATTTTGAAATGATGCAAGAACTTCATTTAGAAGGTAAATTGGCACACCGTGTTTATGATGCAATGGGTTTTGGTGATAGCTCTGCACGCCTTATAGCTGAAGGCGCTCAAATTGATCCAGAACATTACCTAACCGTCCGAGATATAAAAGCAGTTATGGACGGAGCGCTAGGTTCCCGAGGCGCGGCATTCATCGAGCCCTATGCGGATTATGATACAGTGGGTCTTATGCGTTATACAGTTGATGAAATTACGCCTATGCTAATCGCTGCCCTTAAAGCCGGCATTCAAGTTGAGACACATGCCATTGGAGATGATGCGAACCGTCAAGTTTTAAATGCCTATGAAATTGCACTTAATGCTGTACCTAAGTCCCAACGCCTAGTTAATAATCCACGCTGGCGCGTTGAACATGCTCAAAACATTCAACCGGACGACGTTGATCGTTTTATTAATATGGATATAATTCCATCAATGCAGGCATCACACGCCATTGGTGATCTTCATTTTGCAGGCGATCGCCTTGGACAAGAACGCCTAGCCAACGCTTATTTGTGGCGTACTTTCATAGATAAGGGTGCAATTATCCCAGGTGGAACTGATCAACCAGTAGAAATAGGTGATCCGCGCATTGAGTTCTATGCTGCCGTTGCAAGGAAAGATTTGAATGGGTACTCAGGTGAGGGTTGGCATCCAGAACTAGCAGTAACACGCAAGGAAGCCCTAAAAATGCTTACAATTTGGGGGGCAACTGCAGCCTTCCAAGAAGACGCACTTGGCTCAATCGAAGTTGGGAAACTAGCTGATGTAAGTGTATTTGATAAAGATTGGATGACTATCCCATTTGATCAAATTATGACATCACAAAATACACTTACCATCGTTCATGGAGAGATAAAACATCAGAAATAGAGAATACCCAAGTATTTAAATTAAACTTTTAGATACAATTTCATAGACATGTTTAGAAAGATTTTTTTGTTTTAAAATGTCTTCAAGTGTTGCCACCATCAATTTCTGTCTACCCTGATCGAATGCTTTCCATCGAGTAAGTTGTTTCGTAAGTCCAGCAGCTATTTGCGGATTTATAGGATCAAGCACTTTTATATTACGTGCAAGAAATTGATAACCTCGGCCAGATTTATTATGAAATGATACCTGATTAAGCCCACAAAAAACACTAATTAAAGAGCGGACACGGTTTGGTGTTTTAAAATCAAAATCTGGATGATTATTTAAAACATCCATCTGATCAAGAACATCATCCCTATTGGAAAGAGCTTGAGCACTGAACCATTTATCAATAACTAACGGATCATGTTTCCATTTAATGTAGAAATTTTCAATAGTTTCTTTTCTACATTCGGCTTCACTATTTACTAGAAGTGAAAATGATGCAATTTCATCAGTCATGTTCCCCGCTGTAGATAATTGCTCGCTACAGAGTTTAATAATATCCCGATCTGCAATTTCCATCAAATATCCAAGAACAACATTTTTGAGCCGTCTACTGCCAACTGCTTCAGGGTTATATTGATAAGCTTCGTTAGTTTGACATTCCTCATAAACTTGAAGGAGATCCGATCGAAATGCAAAAGCGAGGGTCCTAATAACTACTTTTCTTGCCAAATGAATACCGTCCACATCAGTTGGTTTTTTTTGTTGACCAAGAACACTTTCTGACGGCAGACTTAACATTTCCGCCGTAAAGGCCCTATCAAGACTTTTATCATTAAGTACGAGCCGCATGGCATCAACATATTTAGTATCAACTTGAGGTTCTCGTCCTTGATTAATAGCACCAACTACAGATAAAATAATATCCGTTGATATTTCCTGAACAGCCTCCCAACGATTGAAACTATCACTATCGTACCCGATTAAAAATATTTTTTCAGACCTACTTAGGCTATTTTTTATCTTTACTGGGGCTGAAAATCCACGTAAAATTGACGGAATTGGTTTTTCTGAGATGTTTTCAAAAAGAAAAGATTGTTTTTCCTTCTTAAGATTTATGAGCCTTGTACCTCCTGACAATAATTCATTTCCATTACTATCTAATAAACCCAACTCAACAGGTATATGCATAGGTTTTTTATTAATTTGACCTGGTGTGTCAGGAATTGATTGCGTCATAGATATTTCATAAGTTTTTGCAACATCATCAAAATGACCAACAGCCGTTATTTCTGGGGTACCTGCTTGACTATACCATAATCTAAACTGCTTAAGATCAATTCCAGAACCATCTTCCATCGCTAAAACAAAGTCTTCACAAGTAACCGCCTCTCCATCGTGGCGTTGAAAATATACATCCATTGCTTTTCTGTACTTCTGCGGCCCAAGTATCCTGTGAATCATTCGGATAACTTCCGATCCTTTTTCATAGACAGTCATTGTGTAGAAATTATTAATTTCCATATATGATTCTGGGCGGACTGGATGAGCCATTGGCCCACTATCCTCTGCAAATTGGTGTTGACGAAGGGACCGCACATCATTAATCCGGGTTACCGCGCGGCTCCCCATATCGGATGAAAATTCATGGTCACGAAACACAGTTAGCCCTTCTTTAAGACTAAGCTGAAACCAATCACGACAGGTAACTCTATTTCCTGTCCAGTTATGGAAATATTCATGGGCAACTACAGTTTCTATGAAAGAAAAATCTGTATCTGTCGCCGTTTCAGCCTTCGCTAAAATACATTTTGTATTAAATATATTTAAACTTTTATTCTCCATCGCACCCATATTAAAATGACTTACAGCTACAATATTAAATATATTAAGATCATACTCGAGGCCATAAACTTCCTCATCCCATTTCATAGATGCTTTGAGCGAGGACATAGCATGGGGACATTTATCTAGATCTTCTTTTTCAACAAAAATTCTCAGCGTGACATCAGTACCACCCCTGGTTTTAAAATAATCTTCTAGATAATTAAGATTGCCGCCAACCAGTGCAAATAAATAACTTGGTTTTGGAAATGGATCTTGCCATGTAACAAAATGTCGCCCTTCGTCCATAACCCCTTTAGCAACCTCATTACCATTAGAAAGAAGGACGGGGAATTTCTCCTTTGAAGCTTCAATTCGAACCTTATAAGTTGCCATAACATCCGGCCTATCCGGAAAATATGTAATTCGCCTAAAACCCTGTGCCTCGCATTGAGTGCAAAACATGCCGTTTGACATATATAACCCTTCAAGAGCTGTGTTTTGCTCTGGGGCAATGTCATTTTTAATTAAAAGGTCAAATTCATTTGGTGTATTTTTAATAGTTAATGTTTCATTACCGACAAAGAACTCAACGTTTTTATTATCAAGCTTAACTGATTTTAGCATTAGCTCCACCCCATCAAGGACCAATGGAGCATTCGTCTTGCCTTGCCGCTTTATATGAAGAAGTGATGTGACATGAGTAACTCCATCGTGCAATTCAAACTTCAGATCAACAGTCTCAACTAAAAAGTCAGGCTTTTTATAATCAGACAGATACTTCGTTGATGGCGCAACTGTATCTTTTACTATTTCAGGCATATTTATTTTCCACTTTACTTAATTAACAGCAACTATCACCTTGATTTGGATTAGTTGTTATAGGTTTGATACCTTTTTTAGTCTCTTGCGCGGGCTTCTCCAAAAGGCCAGAACAAGAGGTAACAAATGAAATGTTCTCTCCAACCTCCAAATGAGGCTCAATACCTATCATTTGATTGCTATAAGGTTCATTTTTCATATTTTCAAAAACTACATTACTCACAGCCATCCGTTTACCTCTAGTAAACACATTGCCGGTTTCATCAGTAACCTGCTTCCAGGGTCCCTTATAAATAACCGCTTGGTTTTTATCACAAGCTTGAGAGTTATCACCTTTCCAAGCAAGAACAGTCATAGATCGGTATTCAATGCCCTCCACAACTTGCCAGGGATCTTTGTCAAACTTATCAATAGTTACTCCGTGAAAACCAACATCTTCAAGCAATTGACCAAACTCATATTCCTGAAATGCACCAGATATACAGCCACTCCAAAGTTTTTCATCTGCTTTTAAGTGATCTGGAGAAACCTCGTCAGAAACGATATCAGAAATGGCAATTCTACCTCCGACCTTCAACACACGATACATTTCATTAAAAAGTAAAATTTTTTCCTCATCTGATACTAAGTTAAGCACACAATTACTAACGATAATATCAATACTATTATCTTCAATCATTGGACTTTCATTACCTAATTTTTGAATTTTACTTTTAAGCCCAGCATAACCTGAACTGTCAGTAACTGGGTGATCCTTCAAATATTTATCTACTAATTCCATATCTGTTTTTAGATCTTGAATATTACCTTTCTTAAACTCAACATTTGAGTAACCGATCCTCTGCGCAACTACAGGAGCATTTCTGCGCGCGAGGTCAAGCATTTCCTCAGTCATGTCAACACCTATAACTCGCCCCCCCTCACCGACCACCTGTGAGGCTATAAAACATATCTTTCCCCCACCAGACCCAAGATCAAGAACTACATCACCTTGGCGAACATATTGAGATGGATCACCGCATCCGTAGTCGCGCTCAATAACCTCCGCAGGGATAATCTTTAAGTATTCAGCATTATAGTTTACCGGACAGCAAAGTTCGGGCTGTAGTTCGCTGGCACCCTCCGAATATCGATCCTGAACAGAAGATGAAATTTTCATATCCATAAATATTTCTCACATTAAAATTATTATTGGACACAGAGTAAATGAAATTATTTCTTCACTACAACCAAATTATTTAAATTTTATAAGTTTATTTCTAAATAAGTATTTAAATTGAATAAATAGGTAGACCTAATTAATTAAACACAAATCAATTAAGCTGCCTTAATAATATTTTTACATGATGTTAAGGCGGATACAATTGTAATCAAATCTTATTTAAATAAATTGATCATTGTTCATTGGCATTAAATCGTCTAATTTCAATTTAATTCAACGTGTTCATAATTGGGGATAAAAATAAGTGCTTGATTTTAATGATCCAATTATCACGCTAATGATACTGCCTTTTACCATCACAATTATTGGTCATGGTCTATTTCGATTTTTTGCGGGGGAAGGTCTAGGACATACTCTTGCCAATGGCTCTTTAATAATAGCATTTATCATTACACTTTTAGTTTTTTATGGTTTGCCAGGCATACCAATACGGACTAACACGGACCAACTTTTGTTTATTTGTCTAATTTCCTTATGTTTTGGTTTTTTGCAGGATCGCTATCCTAATATTAACTTCTTATCACCAACCATTCATATAGCTTTAATGATATTGGTTGTATTTTGGATTTATACAAATAATGGAAATTTTCCTGTTATCAGGACAAGTTTATTCTCGCTGGCCTACATTACAATTCTGGCTATAACATTTTTTTTAAAATTAGAAGATATACAATACAATGAACTACAGGCACCCGTTGCTTTGTTTTGGGTAGCTGTTGGACTATTTGTAGTGGCTAGGAGGTCCGAAATATTCATCAGCGAAAATTTAATGCTGATCCTCATTTCTGCTCTTGGAGCCTATCTTATTCTGAACTTTCCAAGGCCAAAGTTTCCTTTTGGCGCATCAGCACTTTATCCTGGGTACCTGATAATATTAAGCGTTTCTATGCAGATGGTAAATATAGACCCCAGTCTTGCTTTTTCTCTTTTACTACTGAGTATAATTTTTTACACTGAAAATTTAATTAACTTTTTACCTGATACATACGCTACTCCACTAATCAAATTAGTAATGCCCGCCATTCCAATCGGGGTGGCATGGCTGTTTACGTAATTATTAAATAAATTAAATATATTTCAGTTACTTAAGAAAAATTTACTAGGCTTCATGGTCGGTATAACTTAAGAATAAATCATACTATTATACATAAAGCTAACCTTTGAAAACTCAACTGACAATGAGAAGTTATTGATTTGTCACACTGATAATTCTCATGGCAGTCTTAAATGACTAAAATATTCATTAAAACTAATTTTATCTTTGCATAGACATGTTGGCACATATGGCTATACTGCGCCAACTTTTAACCCGGCCTAACAGATTAGTGACCACATCATGACCCTAAGAAATATTGCCATTATTGCCCACGTTGACCACGGCAAAACAACTCTTGTTGACGGAATGTTCAAACAGAGTGGAATGTACCGCGATAATGAAAGCGTAGAAGATTGCGCCATGGACAGCAACGAAATTGAAAAAGAACGTGGCATAACAATATTTGCTAAATGTACAGCTGTAGAATGGGGTGATCATCGTATAAACATAGTAGACACACCCGGCCATGCCGACTTTGGGGGTGAAGTAGAGCGTATCCTTAGTATGGTTGACGGCGTAATATTGCTTGTTGATAGTGCCGAAGGTCCTATGCCGCAGACTAAGTTTGTCACTGGAAAAGCTCTCGCTCTTGGCTTAAACCCAATTGTGGTCATTAATAAAATTGATAAAGCCGACCGTCGTCCAGATGAAGTTCATGATGAAATATTTGATCTCTTTGTTAGTTTAGAAGCTAATGATCAACAATTAGATTTTCCGATGCTATATGCCTCAGGCCGTGACGGATGGGCAGCAAATGAACTTGATGGGTCTCGTGAAAATTTGGATCCCCTTTTTAAATCTATTATTGATTATTATGATAAGCCTGCCATGCGTACGAAAGAAATTATTGATCAACCTTTCACAATGCTTTCTACACTTCTCGATCGTGACAATTTCATGGGACGAGTACTTACTGGCCGCATACAAACAGGAAAAATTAAAGTTAATGACCCGATTAAAGTATTAAATCAATCGGGTGAAACTGTTGAGACTGGACGAGCAACAAAGCTCATGTCATTCGAAGGGCTGCAGCGCGTACCCGTAGACGAGGCTATAGCTGGAGACATTATTGCCATTGCTGGTCTTAAAGTCGGTACCGTTGCCGATACGATCTGTGACGCATCCATCACCACCCCCCTTCAAGCACAACCAATCGACCCACCCACACTTTCAATGCGGTTTTCTGTAAATGATAGTCCTATTGCTGGTCGCGAAGGTACAAAAGTAACATCCCGCATGATCCGCGACCGCCTAGAACGTGAGTCCGAAGGTAACGTTGCTATTCAAATTACTGAAAGTGACGGTAAAGATAGCTTTGACGTTGCCGGTCGCGGTGAACTTCAACTCGGAGTGCTTATTGAAACAATGCGCCGTGAAGGTTTCGAACTTTCTATTTCACGTCCTCGAGTTATTTATAGAGAAGATGAAACGGGCTCACGCACTGAACCCTACGAAGAAGTTGTAATTGATGTAGATGAAGAATACTCAGGCGTTGTTGTTGAAAAAATGGCAGAAAGAAAAGCAGAAATGACTGATATGCGTGCATCAGGTGCAGGCAAATCACGTATTACTTTTCTTGCACCTTCCCGTGGCCTTATTGGATATCACGGTGAGTTTCTTACCGATACACGCGGCACGGGCATTATGAACCGCACATATCACAGCTACGGGGCCTATAAAGGCCCTATACAAGGTCGCCGTGTTGGCGTGCTTATTAGTATGGGTGGAGGAAAAGCTGTAGCCTACGCTCTGTGGGGACTAGAGGATCGCGGCACTATTCTAATAAATCCTCAGGAAGAAGTTTACGAAGGCATGATCATCGGTGAACATGCCCGTGCTAACGACCTTGATGTGAATGTACTAAAAGGGAAACAACTTACAAATATTCGTGCCTCTGGTAAGGATGATGCAATTAAGCTTACACCACCCCGAAAGCTTAGCTTAGAGCAAGCTATTGCTTATATTCAAGACGATGAGCTTGTAGAAATCACTCCAGAGAGTATCCGTTTAAGAAAACGTTATCTTGTTCCTCATGAACGTAAAAAGGCTGCCCGTGCAGGCAAAGCCTAAATCAGTAATATAAATAAATTGATTTAAAAAGATCGTCACGTAGTTGGCGGTCTTTTTTATACTCAACTTGACAAACTTGCTAAAATCATTGAAATAGTCGAATAGACATTAGGAAGTTTTGAAATGATCATAAGCGGAGGTATGAAACCTTATATCGAACTTATGCACGAGCTCGCTGACGCTGCCGCCCTAGTAAGTCTTAAGTATTTCAAAAAAAATATCGATATTAGGAATAAAGGCCCAAAACTAAATAGCAGTTTTGATCCGGTAACAATAGCTGACCAGGATACAGAAATAACTATTCGCGAAATAATACGCAAGCGTTACCCTGATCATAATATTATGGGTGAAGAGCAGCCAGACGAACAAAAAAATAGCAATTATACTTGGATTATTGATCCCATCGATGGCACCAGAGCTTATATTACTGGTATTCCCACATGGGGGACCTTGGTGGCATTACAACACCACGGAAAAACGATTGCCGGCATGCTTGATCAACCTTACCTCAAGGAACGATATATTGGTACAAGTAAGGGTACATTATTTAATGGCAATCAAATTAAAACGCGGTCCTGTAAAAGCATTAATGAAGCAACTATTTCCACAACAGACCCATTAACTCTATTTACAGATCAAGAGGAACAAGACAAATTTCTCAGGGTAGCTTCTGATGCAAAAGTTATGCGAAATGGTTACGACTGCTATGCATACGCAATGGTGGCAGCAGGCTTCATTGATGTTGTAATTGAAAGTGGTCTTGAGCCATATGATATACAGGCACTTATACCTATTATTGAGGGAGCTGGAGGAATAGTCACCAACTGGCAAGGAGAACCAGTGATTGGTGGAGGCCAGGTTATTGCTTCCGGCGATGCGATGGTCCATCAACAGGTGATAAAATCACTAAATAAAGCTATTTAAATCACTGCTGTTAAAAAACTGCTGAAATTTATTAATGAAAATCTAAAACATAAATGTAAGTAATAACATTAATTCTCTGTCAAATGATCGTTGAGTTCCTCAAGCAACTGATCGCGAAACTCATCAGTTTCGAGATATAATTCATGCCTTGCACCTTTAATTGTTTTCAAAGTGGCATTCTGCATACCATCAAATATTTGGAATGTCGTATTATTATCAACCACGTATTCTTCACCTGCTAACAATACAAGTAGCGGTGTTTTGATGTTACTCACGTAATTTGCACTTTTTAACAACTTAATACTTTTCATTGCACCTTTTAACCAACCAAAAGTAACGCCACCTACGAAGAGTTCTGGTTTTTTATTTAGAACATCCTGAGCCCAATCATATCGTGCCCTGTCATGGGTAAGACGACTAAAGGCATAATCATGGTTAATTATCCCGCTATGGCGAGCTTGACCTGGTGCAAAAAAATTTGAAAATCCAAATATATTCGCCAAATATATATATATTTCCATAAAAAAGGTCATTGTTTTATTGCGTATATAAAAATTAGTAAAGGGAGCCATTAATACTGCTTTTTTAAATACGTCTGGGTATTCGTGCAAATATCTTATTGCCAAATGAGTGCCCATAGAATGAGCACATAAGTAAAGTGGTTCCTTCAGATTTTTGGAAATAATTAGCCGCTCTATAATCTCGTGTATATCTTCAACCATAAGCCCAAAATCAGGGTTATGGCTCTTTTTCTGATTATCTAGCTTACGGTCAGAGCCTCCCTGTCCCCGATGATCATAACTGTAAACATCAAAACCTGCGCTTTGTAAAAATTCAATTAGTTCCGTCTGCTTTTCTATAAAGTCTCGGTGGCCATTAAGAAGCAGTAGGCTTGCTTTTTTTTCAACTGTCGCTGGAAATAAACCCCACCGAAGCCGAGTACCATCATTAACAATCATATAATCTATAAAACAGTTTTCTGGTAAAAAGTTGTTATTATTTGAGATAGTATTTTCTTCCATATTATATAATTACATTAATACATTTAAATCACAATAATGCTCTTGACTTAAGCTCACTAAAAACTCTATTTTAGACAATTATAAGTCAGCAAAACACTAACATAAATTATATTAAATGGAGAATTTAAATGTCCCTTATTAATCAAAAAGCCCCGGATTTTACAGCTCAAGCAGTTATGGAAAATGACCAAATAACAGAATTAAGTCTTCACGATTATCTCGACGGTGATTATGGACTTATATTCTTTTATCCACTTGATTTTACTTTCGTGTGTCCATCTGAAATTATTGCATTTTCAAACCGCATGGATAAATTTAAAGAACTCGGCTGTAAAGTTGTTGGTGTGAGCGTGGATAGTCAATTCTCTCACTATGCATGGCGTAATACACCTGTTGAAAAAGGTGGAATTGGTAGCATTAATTTTCCACTTGTTGCGGATTTAACTAAGTCTATTGCCACAGACTATGGCGTACTCATCGAAGGTGCTGGTGTTGCCCTTCGCGGGTCCTTCTTAATTGATAAAGCAGGTAATATTCGTCATTACGTAATTAACGACCTTCCACTAGGCCGTAATGTTGATGAAAGTCTTCGTATGGTAGAAGCACTGCAGTTCACCGAAGAGCATGGAGAGGTTTGTCCTGCTGGTTGGAACAAAGGCGATGACGGAATGAAACCTAGCGCAGATGGTGTTGCTAGCTACCTTGAAGGTCACGCTGAAGAACTATAATACACTTAATAGTTTTACAAATTACCCTCGCTTGAAAGAGCGGGGGTTTTTTATGTTTAAAGCCATTGCCTTTAACTTAAAGATTAAGTAGTCTGCGCCCTCGTCTATGACACGCACCCGTAGCTCAGCTGGATAGAGCGCTGCCCTCCGAAGGCAGAGGCCGAAGGTTCAAATCCTTTCGGGTGCACCAATCTTTTCAATGACTTAGACTATTTTAAAACGAGGTTTATTAGAAAATATTAATTTGATTATCTCTCTCAAGCGTTTATACTTTAAATTAGCAAAAGCATTGAGGGTTATGCGAGACAATTTAAAGGGCTATGAATGTCAGATTATTTATTTCTAACTAATATAGGCGATGACTTTATAAATTCAATAAGCATTTCAAAGTTTGTTCCTAATAGGCGCATAAAGACAAAAGAATACATAGAGTTTAAAGTTGTAATTTACACTCAAAAAAAAGATGCTTTAATATGGTGTAAACTAGATGAGGTTTATTTTAATGATGCAAATAATATTACTTTAAACTCTAATGATTACGATTTGGATGTTGGGCAATTGGCTGTTGTAGTGCCGTGTTTATTAGATTTCATATGCGAAGATATAATTATGTCGTTACCTGAACCTATAAGCCGGAAATTAGATTCCTCCCCTGTTAATGAACGCGCAACCATCTCGTTTAGCCGAGGGGAACTATCTTCAAGTTACCAGGGAGAATTTCCGTTTGCAATGAGTAGGGTTAAGGGGACATTTCTTGCGTTTGACGCGTTGATAGGTGAACCTCATAAAAAGGTAAGCTCTAAAATAGTATTCATAAATATATTTTCTAAAGAGTTACCTGTTAAAAACACATTTTCTTTTAATGTGGCCAATTCGAGTAATAAAGAAATTATAAAAACATATGAGTACGTTCATAACTCTGCCTTAATAGTAGATGTGGATAACATGAGTGACTTATCGTACGTTTTTTATTCTAAAGATACATTGGGTATACCTATATTTATAACTTATGGAGAAGGGGAAGAATTTAATCTGTCTGTGGAGCATACTCACCCTCCTAGTGAATTGTTTTGGGGCGATGATAAGTTTTATGGCCAAAGTTTACTAAAATCTAAGTGGATGAATACCTTGCCATGATTATAAAAAAACTTATCGCTAAATTAAAACCACTGGTCCCTAAAAAGTTAAAACCTTTTTTATTATTGATGCCTCCGTTCAATTACTCGACCCCATATATTAATTCAATACCCAAATTTGAACAGTTTAATGTATCAGACTATTTTTTGTTTAGGCGTGACGAATATGAAACTGTATTTATTGCAGAAAATAATTTAGCTTTAACATTGGCTTCACCAGTTGAATGCAAGCATGTTTTTTATTTTTTTGATGCACATGGTGTTTTATGCGGTAGCCATAAGATTGTAGACAGCGGATATCATCTCAGATTAAATATTGATAACTCAATGGTTGGTGATATAAAAATAGGTGGGTTTATCCATCAAACTTGGTATAAAAAATTATTTACTGATGAACTTAATTCCGTAAGTCAGAGGCCGTTAATTTTTCAACATAGAGGTTATACTGGGTTCCGAAAAAAAAATAACCCATCATCTATTTTTTCTTTTTTACATGGTAATTTTGGCGCATTATATATTGATAAGCATGCAAAGAGAAGTAGTTTAGCTAGATTAGCAACTGTGCATAATTATACTCCACAATATATACTTAAGCCTACTTCTATGTATGAATTTTATTTCTTAAACCCTGTTAATAAAGATATGGAAATAATAATTGAATTGAAAGACGATCGCAGTAATATTATTCATAAACATGCCACCACTATAAAAGCTTTTAGCCATTATAGATTTGAAATATCCGGATCACCTATTGATGGTGAATGTAATATAACATGGAAGTCTTCTCTTCCTATATGTAGAGCAATCGTGTTTGAAGCTACTGGAAATAGATTTGATGTCTTCCATAGTTAGCATCGTACCCCGTCAAAACAAATTGGACATATAAAAATATATAAAATGGAATTTTAATGGCACGATATATAATTATTCACTAATCCACTGAAACCGCGGATTTATTCTTCTTACGCACTTAGGTCTTTTAGAAATACGCAACGTGTTACCAGCTGCGCATCTTATGACCCTTAAGAGCGTAGAAAAGTACGAATAAATAACACGGAATTCCAATCCAGTAGGCCGGTTGCATATTGCCAAGGTCGCTGGAGATTTTACCAAATATTAA